>FUFK010040078.1_pt1 | contig 12942 bp, 10 predicted proteins | sample 1021851 | NCBI WGS metagenome assembly FUFK01 (sample SAMEA51879418, study PRJEB19060) | metagenome | reverse complement strand
GCCCTCGACAAGATACTGGTCGGGGCCCATCCAGACGGTGCCTGTGCGGTTGTACACCTGACTCCTTCCGGGGCCGGGAAGCGCGCCAAGATGCGCGCCGGCGGCCTTTGTGAAGGCAGATGCCTTGCCCTTCAGCATGGCAAGCGAGGCCATCACCGGGGCCCCCTGCTCGGCAATGCGGATACCGCCGATGGTCTCGTCGAACGCGGTGGTGCCGCCAAGCGCGGTTGTCNGGGTCAGGCTAGCCACGGAGACGCTCTCCCTCGGGGTCGATGAAATGCGGGCTGCAGATGCGGACCAGCGCGGACCGCCCCTCGAGCGGGTTCAGGGCGCGCACCACCTCGCCATGGCGTTCGGCACCGCGGGTGATGAAGCCAAGACCGATCGAGGCGCCGATATGCGGCGAGTAGGCTGCCGAGGTGACATAGCCCCGGTCATGCGCGGCATCCACCGGACCCTCTGCATCGAACAGGTGTGATCCGGCGATCACCTGGCCATCATCGAGCGCTTCCAGCCCGACAAGGCACAGCCCGTCCTCGGCGACAAGCGCCTCGCGCCCGGCAAGGACCGCGCCGATGCTGTCCTTCTTCGCCGACACCATTCTCGCCATGCCGAGATTGCGTGCTGTGATCGTACCGTTCAGCTCGTTGCCGGTGACGTGGCCCTTTTCGATCCGCATGACGCCAAGCGCCTCGGTTCCGTAGGGGGTGATGCCCCATGGCTCACCAGCCGCCATCAGCGCCCGGATCATGGAATCGCCATAGCGCGCGGGCACCGCGATCTCGTAGGCAAGTTCGCCCGAGAAGGAAATCCGGAACAGGCGCGCCGGCACACCGTCGCACACGCTGATGGCGCCGCATGCCATGAAGGGGAATCCCTCGTTCGAGATGTCGTGCTGCGGGTCCACCAGCTCCTGCAAGACCCGGCGCGCATTCGGTCCGGCAACGGCGAACTGGGCCCAGCTGTCGGTGGCCGAGATCAGCTGCACATCCATGTCGGGGCGCAGGCACTGGCGCACAAATTCCAGATGCCGGTAGACGCTGCCGGCATTGGCCGTGGTCGTGGTCATCACGTAATGCATCTCGCCGAGACGCGCCGTGGTGCCGTCATCCATCACCATCCCGTCCTCGCGCAGCATCAGGCCGTAGCGGGTCTTGCCGACGGCAAGGGTGGAGAAGGTGTTGCTGTAGGCGAGGTCGAGGAAAGCGCCGGCGTCACGGCCCTGAATGTCGATCTTGCCAAGCGTGCTGACATCACAGACGCCGACGGAATCACGGGTGGCCAGCACCTCGCGGTCGACCGACTCGCGCCAGTGCGTCTCGCCCTCGCGCGGGAACCATTGCGCCCGCAGCCAGGCGCCTGCCTCGACGAATGTCGCGCCCTGTTCGGCCGCCCAGTGGTGCGACGGCGTCAGCCTTGTCGGGCGGAAGTCGCGGCCGACCGAACGGCCGGCAAAGGCGGCGATGGGGGTCGGGGTGTAGGGCGGGCGATAGATGGTGGTGCCGGTCTCGGCAATCGACTTGCCGGTCAGTTCGGCCATGATGGCCAGTCCCAGCACATTTGACGTGCGGCCCTGGTCTCCGGCCATGCCGAGCGTGGTATAGCGCTTGAGATGTTCGACGGCGCGGAAATTCTCCTGATGCGCCAGCTTCACATCCTTGACGGTCACATCGTTCTGCTGGTCGAGCCAGGCGCGTTTCTTGCCCGGAACATGCCATAGCGGGGTGACCCGCACCGGCGCGTCTTCTGCCTCGGGAAGCGTGTCCGCGACGGCGGCGATGCCGATCTCGGCAAGCTGTGCGATGGCCTGCGCCTGCCCGTCGCCAATCGTTCCGGCGGTGCTGAACACGCCGCGCGCCGCGCCGGCGACAGCCATGCCGGGGGGCACGCCCTCACCCGGAACAAAGGCGCAAATGTCGTCCTGCCATGCCGGCCTGCCACGATGATGGCAGGTCAGGTGTACATTGGGGTTCCAGCCACCGGAGACGGCGAGCGCGCCACACTGCACATGCTTGCGTCCGCCGCCGGCAAGGCGGATATCGACATGGCCGATCCCGAGACGCCCGCCGGTGCCGGTGACGACCGCGCCGGNAAAGACCTCGGCGACCTCGCTCTTCGGGGCGTCGGGGCGGGAATCGATGATGGCCGCCACATCGACACCGGCGGCGGCAAGGTCGGTGGCGGTCCGGTGCCCGTCATCATTGTTGGTAAAGACGGCGACATGCTCGGCCGGGGTGGCGGCAAAGCGGTTAACATAGCCGCGTACCGCGCCGGCCTGCATGATGCCCGGCCTGTCATTGTCGGCAAAGCCGATCAGCCGTTCGGTGGCGCCGGCGCACAGCAGCGAGCGCCTGGCATAGACGCGCCACAGGATCTGCCGCGGCTTGCCAGCGTCCGGCGCGGCGATATGGTCGCCGGTGCGTTCCAGCACGGCATGGATGCCATGGTCGAACACNCCGATGGCGGTGCTTCGCGGCATCANCCGCACATTGGGAAGGCTTTGCAGTTCGGCCACCACAGTGGCGGCCCAGTCGGCACCCGACACGCCGCCGACACCGAAGCTCTCCTGAAGCAGCCTGCCGCCGGCACGGAAGTCCTCGTCGACGAGGATCACCTCGGCACCGGCGCGTCCGGCGGTCAGCGCCGCCGACAGCCCGGCCGGTCCGGCCCCGATCACCAGCAGGTCGCAATGGCGAAATCCGCGGTCATAGACATCCGGATCGTCCTCGCCGGACAGCGCGCCAAGNCCGGCTGCGCGCCGGATGANCGGCTCNTAGACACGTTCCCAGAAGGCTTTCGGCCACATGAATGTCTTGTAGTAGAAGCCTGCGCCGAGAAAGTTCGACAGCCTGTCATTGACCGCCATCAGATCGAATCCAAGCGACGGGAACCGGTTCTGGCTAGCGGCGACCAGCCCGTCATGGAGCTCAGTTATGGTGACCCGGCTGTTCGGCTCGCGGCGGGCGCCGGTGCGAAGCTCGACAAGGCCGTTCGGCTCTTCCGATCCGGCCGAAATAATGCCNCGCGGACGGTGATATTTGAAAGAGCGTCCGACAAGCCGCACGCCGTTGGCGACCAGCGCCGAGGCGAGCGTGTCGCCGGCAAAGCCGCCATAACGCCGCCCGTCAAAGGTGAAGCCGAGCGGTGTGCTGCGGTCGATCAGGCCGCCGTCAAGACGGTTCACCTGGGTCATTTCGCCCTCCGTCCGGAGGCCATGCCGGCGGCGACGTCGGCGGCAAGCTCGACCTTCAGCACCTCGTGGGTGACGGTGTCGCGGGTGACGATCAGCCAGCTGCGGTCGCCCATCTCGTGGTACCACAGCTCGCGATGCGCGCCTGCCGGATTGTCCCGCAGATACTGATATTCATAAAAGGCGTGGCCGGCATTCCCGGCCTGCCAGTCGGGCCGGTTCAGCAGGCTGGCATCGCCAAGAAGAACGAATTCCTGGGAATCGCGCGGGCCCAGAAGTGGATGGTCGATGATCATCTGGTCCGGCTCCTCAATGCTGGTTGGGCTGCGCGCCCGACCCCTTCTCGTCGATCATGTAGCCGCGCTCGAAGCGGTCCATCCGATAGGCGGTCGCCGTCTCGTGCGGCGTGTCGGTGGCCAGAAGATGCGCGAAGCACCATCCCGATGCCGGCGTCGCCTTGAAGCCGCCATAGCACCATCCGCCGTTGAAATAGAGCCCGTCGATATGGGTGCGGTCGATGATCGGCGAGCCGTCCATGCTCATATCCATGATGCCGCCCCACATCCGTACCATGCGGGCGCGCCCGATCATCGGCATCAGCGTCATGCCGCCTTCGCAGACATCCTCGACCACCGGCAGGTTGCCGCGCTGGGCGTAGGAATTGTACATGTCGATGTCGCCGCCGAAGACGAGGCCGCCCTTGTCGGACTGGCTGATATAGAAATGGCCGCCGCCATAGGTGATGACGCCGGGGATGATCGGCTTCAGCCCCTCGCTGACAAAGGCCTGCAGGACATGGCTCTCGATCGGAAGGCGCATGCCCGCCGCCTGCATCACGCGGCTGCTGCTTCCGGCAACGGCACAGCCGACCTTGCGCGCGGCGATGAAGCCGCGGCTTGTCTCGACGCCCGTGCAGCGCCCGTTCTGGATACGGAAGCCGGTGACCTCGCAATTCTGGATGATGTCAACGCCGCGCCGGTCGGCTCCGCGGGCATAGCCCCATGCCACCGCATCGTGGCGGACAGTGCCGCCACGCCGCTGCACCAGAGCCCCCATGACAGGCAGGCGCGCATTGTCGAAATTCAGGAACGGGCATTCGGCGCGCAGCTGCGCGGCGTCAAGGAGTTCGGCATCGGCGCCGTGGAGGATCATCGCGTTGCCGCGCCGCCGNTAGGCGTCGCGCTGGGCGTCCGAATGATAGACGTTGTAGACGCCGCGCTGGCTGACCATCGCGTTGTAGTTGAAATCCTGCTCCAGCCCTTCCCACAGCTTCAGCGAGAATTCGTAGAAGGGCTGGTTGCCGTCGAGAAGATAGTTGGACCGGATGATGGTGGTGTTGCGGCCGACATTGCCGCCGCCAATCCAGCCCTTTTCCAGAACCGCGACCGAGGCTTCGCCGAACTGGCTGGCCAGGTAATAGGCTGTTGCAAGCCCGTGCCCGCCGCCGCCGACAATGACGAAATCATAGGCAGGCTGCGGCGCCGGGTCGCGCCATGCCGGTCGCCATCCACGATTGCCAGAAAGGCCCTCGCGCAAAATCCGGAAACCGGAATACCCCCCGTTCAGTCCCATGACACCTCGCGTCGGGCCTGATGCCCGCTTCTGTCCCTAGACACAGCCATCATTCTCGGCTCTGCGCAACTGTCTAGCGGCCACGAAGCGACATTTTGTTGCATAAATCGGCAATCCGGCGGGCGGCGTGCTGTCACACCTCGCGAAGAAGCGGCGCCGGCTTGCGGCCGAGTGTCCTTACCGCACCGGCCAGGCCCAGCATCGCGGTGGCGGTCGCCCCGGCCATGGTGGTGCCGAGGACAAGCAGGAAATCCAGCTCGAAGTCGGAATTCAGGAACCCGGAGATCATGCCCCAGCTGGCGATGCTGCCGATGATCGCGGCCGCCATCGCAGCCAGCAGGCCGAGCAACGCATATTCCATGAACCAGGCGATGCTGATCGCGACCCTTGTCGCGCCAAGCACCTTCAGGATGACCGAATCCGCCAGCCGTTGCGCCTCGGTGCTGGCGACGGTGCCTGCCAGCACGGCGATGCCGGCGACCAGCGTCACCAGGGCGGTCATCTGCACCGCTGCGCCGAGAAGCCCGATCACGCGCTGCGCGGTGTCGACCGCTTCGCGAACCGAGATCGCGGAGATGTTGGCAAAGACGGCGGCGATGTTGCGGTCCACCCGTATGGCCGCATCCTCGTCGTCGGCATGGGCGGTCGCCATCCAGCTGTGCGGGGCCTTGTCGAGGACGCCCGGTGACAGGACAAAGACGAAATTGATGCTGAAGCTCTCCCACTCGACATCGCGGATGTTGGTGATCTCGGCGGTGACGGGCCTGCCAAGGACATTGAAGCTCACCGTATCGCCGATCCAGACGCCAAGCTCGTTGGCTTCCTCGGCCGTCATCGAGGCAAGTGGCGTGCCGTCATAATCCTCAGGCCACCATTCACCGGCGATCAGCTCGCCGCTCTCCGGCCGGGTCGCCGACCAGGTCAGCGCGCGGTCGCCCCGCAGCACCCATGCCGACCCGTTGCGCATGTCGTAATCCGCAGCGGCGATGCCGCCAAGCTCGGTGACCCGGCCACGCAACATCGGTGTCTTCGCCACCTGTGAAATGCCTTCGGTCCCGGACGCGATCTCCATGAAACGGTCGATCTGGTCAGGCTGGATGTCGATAAAGAACCAGGCCGGCGCGTCATCGGCGACGCGGGTGTCGATCTGCCGGCCGATATTGGCCTGCGACAGCGCCACCGTNACCAGAACCGACAGGCCGAGGCCNAAAGCGATGACGATGGCCCGCACCGGGCTTCCCGGNCGGGTGATCGCNGACAGCGCCAGCCTTGCCGGNACATAGCGCGGCGCGGGTATGCGTCGCAGCGCGAAGAGCAAGGACTCGCCAAGCCCGGCAAGAAGCGCGATCGCCCCGATCGAACCGCCGATAAAGGCAAGTGTCAGCCGCCAGTCACGTGTCGCCACAAGCGCGAGCGCGGCAAGCGCCAGCAGGGCCGCCAGCGCGATGACAAGATAGCGTGGCCTTGGCCGCCCGGCCGGAATCGCGCTCAGCCGGCGGAACAGGTTCGCGGCCCGCACTTCCTCGGCCTTGGCAAGCGGCCACAGGGCGAACAGGAAGGATGTGACCATGCCGAACCCGGCGGCAATCGCCAGCGGCAGGGGATAGACCGACACCGCGATCGGCACGGTGACATAGGATGACAGCAGGTCAATGGCGAAGACCGGCGCGACGGCGGCAAGGAACACCCCCAGCAGCACGCCGAGGCCCGCGATCAGCATCACCTGAAGAAGATAGATCCGGAAGATCAGCCGCGACGGGGCGCCAAGGCATTTCAGCGTCGCGATGACCGGCATGCGGCTGCCGAGCCAGGCCCGCACCGCCCCGGCGACGCCAAGCCCGCCGATCAGCAGGGCGGTCAGCCCGACAAGGACGAGGAACACNTCGGTCCGGTCNATGAAGACGTCGAAGCCCGGAGCCGCATCAAGCAGGTCGCGCNCCCGCACCGGTCCGCCTGCCGTTCCGGCTTTCAGCGCCTCGACGGCGGCGCTGCGCTCGGCCTCGTTGTCNATAAGAAGGCGTGTGCGAAAGGTGACCATGGCGCCGGGCTGGCGCAGGCCTGTCGCCTCGAGTGTCGTCAGGGAGACAAGGACGCGAGGCCCGAAGGTCACGAAGCTGACCGAACGGTCCGGCTCGTATTCCAGCGTGTCGCTGACCTCCAGCTCGGCATTGCCGATCCTGACGGTTGATCCGGCCGCCAGCCCGAGGCCGCGCGCCAGCTGCGGGTCGATGACGACCTTGCCGTCGGCAAGGGCAGGCGCCAGTGCGCCGCCGCTGCCAAGCTCGGCCGCCCCGACCATCGGCCAGGCGTCATCCACCGCCTTCAGCGCGACAAGGCGGCGTTCCTCGCCGACCTGCAGCATCGCCCGCATCGTCATGGTGCGTGACAGCGTGCCGTATTCCTGCGCTGTGGCGAGGACCGGGTCAGGCGTCGGCATGTAGAGGCTGCGAAGCTCGACATCGCCGCCGAGAAGAAGACGCGCATTGCTGGCGATCCCGTCGCGCATCGCCTCGGCCACCGAACCGACGGTGCCGATGGCGGCGACGCCCAGCATCAATGCGCCAAGGAACACACGGAAGCGGGCTACCGATCCGCGGATCTCGCGGCGTGCCATCCGCCAGGCGAGCGCCCAGCCGGATTCGCCGGGGCTGATCGGGCCGGGGCCGATTGGACTTGCAGCGTTGGTCATGCTGCGCCGGCCTTGGTCTTCCGGTCGCCGACGATGCGGCCGTCCTCGATGGTCAGGACACGCTCGCAGCGTTCGGCAAGGTCGGCGTCATGGGTTACGAGAACCAGCGCCGCGCCGGCGGATTTTGTTGCCTCGAACAGGGTGGCGATGACCTTCTCGCTGGTGCCGCTGTCCAGATTGCCTGTCGGCTCGTCGGCCAGAAGAATGCGCGGCCGCGTCGCGATGGCACGGGCAATGGCAACGCGCTGCTGCTCGCCGCCCGACAACTGGTCGGGAAGATGCGTCTTGCGGTGGCCGAGCCCGACCGCCTCCAGCGCCGTCGCGGCCATCTCGTCGGCGTCGCGCCGCCCGGCAAGCTCCATCGGCACGGCGACATTCTGCAGCGCCGTCATTGACGGGATCAGGCGGAAGGCCTGAAAGACAATGCCGACCTGATCGCGGCGCAGCGCCGCCAGCGCATCCTCGCCCATTGTCGTGATATCGTTTTCGGCAAGGCTGATGCTGCCGCCGGTCAGGCTTTCCAGCCCGGCCATGATCATCAGCAGGCTTGTCTTGCCGGCGCCGCTTGGGCCCAGCACGCCGACCGTCTCGCCGGCCTCGATCNACAGGCTGATGCCGCGCAGGATTTCAACCATGCCCTCGGCGCTGGACAGGGCGAGCCTCGCCTCGTCGAGCATAATGACCGGCGCGGCNGANTGGTGCGCCTTTTCGGAGGAAGGCGATGAAACGGTGTGGTCTGTCATGGGCGGTGTTCCGGTGAAGGGTATCGTCGGCCTGACGGCTGGACTTGGCCGCTTTGGCCTCTTAAATCAGTAGCATCGCAACCGGAATGTCTTCCGGGTGTCGAAGATAGAACGGATATGGTGGCTGTTATGAGGGTGATCAACGGTTTAGTCCAGTCGGCGCGCCGGTTTTTCTGCCTTTTCGCGATCGCCGTCTTCGGCATGGCCGCGTTGCCTGCTCTGGCGGACACGCGCCTGCTGGTGCTCGGTGACTCGCTTGTGGCCGGATATGGCCTGCCGCCGGGACAGAGTTTCCCGGCACAGCTNGANCNNGACCTGAAGGCATCCGGACGTGACGTCACGGTGATCAACGCCGGGGTGTCGGGCGACACCACGGCCGGCGGTCTGGCGCGCCTCGACTGGTCGCTGGCCGACAACCCGCAGGCGGTGATCATTGTCCTTGGCGGCAANGACATGCTTCGCGGCCTGCCGCCCGAGGCCGCGGCGGCCAATCTCGATGCCATCATCACCGGGCTCGGCTCGCGCGGGATCGAGGTGCTGCTGGCCGGCATGATGGCGCCGCGCAACATGGGTCCGGCCTATGTCGATGCTTTTGACGCGATGTATCCGGATCTGGCGGACCGGCACGATATCGAATTCTATCCCTTTTTCCTCGACGGGGTGGCTCTGGACCCGGCGCTGAACCTTGATGACGGCTTGCATCCGAACGAGGCCGGAATCGCCGAGATCAGCCGTCGCATCATGCCTGTTGTCATCCGTCTGCTGGCGCGTCTGGACAGCTAGGCCGCAGGCATCCCAAAATTCTTTGCATCACCCCGCTAGGTGTCTTACATTGCCGCCGGATTTCACATTCTTGCCATGATCCGCAGGCAGAAACACGGTTGTGGATACAAGACAGGAATGTCAGGGCAGAAAGGAACTTGGTCGGGACATGAAAATGACGCGCAACCTCCTTGTCACGGGTATGGCCGCCGCAATGGTCATGCTGTCGGGTCTGTCCGCGCAAGCGGCCGAGCCGAAGCGGATGCTGAGCGAAAAGGACTGGGAAGCCTTCCGTGTGGACGGCGACAAGGGACGGACCTGTTTCATCAGCTCGCTGCCGACCAAGTCGAAGGGCAAGTACGATCCGAACAACCGTGGTGAAGTCCGCGTCTTCGTCTCGCACGGCCCGGGCAAGGCCGAGCGCAACGTCGTCCAGTTCACCGCCGGCTACAAGCACAAGAAACATTCCGATGTAACGGTGAATATCGACGGCAGGAAATTCACCCTCTTCACCATCGAGGGTCGTGCCTATGCGGAATCCGAGGAAGACGACATCGCCATGATCCGCGCCATGAAGCGCGGCAGCAAGATGACCGTGGTCGGCACCTCCAGCCGCGGCACCAAGACAACCGACACCTATTCGCTGTCCGGGTTCACCAAGACCAAGAACCTGATCGACAAGACCTGCAGCTAGGCTGCTTCGCAAGGTCACCGGACGCGGCCGGCACGGCCGCCAATGACGAGGCGGCGCGCATTGCGCGCCGGAAATGATGGACCAGGCATTGAACGTTGCTGACGCCGCCGCATCGACGGACGGCGCGCGCATGGCGCTTCTCGGGATGGATATCGCCGAGCTGGAGGCCGCCGTCACCGGGGCCGGGCTGCAGAAATTNCGCGCCCGCCAGCTGTGGCGCTGGGTCTGGCGTCACGGCCTGACCTCCTTCGACGAGATGAGCGACCTCGGCAAGCCGGTGCGCGAGCAGTTCGCGGCGATGTTCAGCCTCGACCGGCCGACCGTCACCCGCCGCCTGCAATCGACCGACGGCACGATCAAATGGCTGCTCCGCTTTGCCGACGGGAACGAGGCCGAAACCGTCTATATTCCGGATAATGACCGCGGCACNCTGTGCATTTCCTCGCAGGTGGGATGCACCCTGACCTGCAGCTTCTGCCACACCGGCACGCAAAAGCTGGTGCGCAACCTGACCGCGGCCGAGATTTGCGGCCAGGTAATGCTGGCGATGGACGAGCTCGGCGACTGGCCTGCTGGCAAGCCCGAGCGGCGCCTGACCAACATCGTGCTGATGGGCATGGGCGAGCCGCTGTTCAACTATGACAATGTCGTCACCGCGATGCGCATCATCATGAGCGGCGAGGGCGTCGGCCTGTCAAAGCGGCGGATCACCCTGTCGACGTCGGGCGTGGTGCCGGAAATCATCCGCTGCGGCGGCGACCTGGGGGTCAATCTTGCGATCTCGCTCCATGCCGTTCGCGACGAGCTGCGTGACGAGCTGGTGCCGATCAACCGCAAATATCCGCTTGCCGAGCTGATCGAGGCCTGCCGGAACTATCCCGGCCTGTCCAACGCGCGCCGCATCACCTGGGAATATGTGATGCTGGACGGGGTGAATGACAGTGACGAGGATTGCGCGGCGCTGCTGAAGCTGATCAAGGGCATTCCCTCGAAACTGAACCTGATCCCGTTCAATCCNTGGCCGGGAAGCCCGTATGAATGCTCCTCCGACGAACGTATCGAGGCCTTTGCGGCGAAAGTCCTGAAGGCGGGCTATGCCTCTCCGGTCAGNACGCCGCGCGGCCGCGACATCCTGGCCGCCTGCGGACAGCTGAAATCGGCATCGGAGCGTGGCCGCAGGCAGCGCACGGGCACCGCATCGGCACGCGAGAGCGCGCCATCGGATGCGACAACATGAATGTCCGCAAAAGCGGTCGCAAATCCTTGAATCAGCGGCCTTTGCCGAATATATTCANGANNAACAGGTTATCGATCAGGGGGTAACAATGGCTGATAATCGCTTTATGAACACCAGCGCTGCCGAGGCGACACAGGTCGATCTCGGACTGCGCAGCTACATGCTCGGCGTCTACAACCACATGACGACCGCGCTTTTGATGACCGGTTTCTTCGCCATGGCGCTGAACTGGGTTGTCCTGAACGTTGCCGGGGTCGGCCAGCTGGTCTACGGCACACCGCTCAAGTGGGTGGTCATGCTGGCACCGCTTGGCATGGTCTTCTGGCTTTCGGCACGCATGCATGCGATGTCCTCCGCCAAGGCGCGCAACATGTTCTATGTCTATGCCGCGCTGATGGGCCTGTCGCTGAGCTCGATCCTGCTGGTCTATACCGGCGCCAGCGTCGCACGGGCCTTCTTCATCACCGCAGGCGCCTTTGCCGGTCTCAGCCTCTATGGCTACACCACCAAGCGCAGCCTGTCGGCGATGGGCTCCTTCATGCTGATNGGCCTGTTCGGCCTGATCCTCGGCTTCATCGTGAACATCTTCCTTGGCTCCACGACGCTGGATCTGGCGCTGTCCGCCATCGGTGTTCTGGTATTCGCAGGCCTGACCGCCTGGGACACCCAGAAGATCAAGCTGATGTANATGGCCGGCGACAGCTCCGAGGTGCGTGAGAAGAAGTCGATCTACGGGGCGCTGACGCTCTATCTCGATTTCATCAACATGTTCATCATGCTGCTGCATCTGTTCGGCAACCGCGAATAGTCAGCCGCAGACCGCAGACCAACATCGCGCCCGTGCCCCCTCGGCACGGGCGTTCTTTTTGAGAAGAAGACGGAGTTCCGGCCATGGCTGATCTGGGAAGCTATCTCGCCAAACATGCGGAGCCGGCGGTCGCCGGGATCATTCTGGCGCTTGCCGGCGCGGCATCGGCGATCGCGGCCGAGATCAGGATGCCGGCAACATCCCTCGACGAGGCGGCCGGCGCGGTCAATGCCGACGGCGACACGCAGAAGAAGCTGGATGTGATCGCCGACGACATCGTGCTGGAAGCGCTCGCCGGGACCGGTGTGGCATCCTATCTGTCCGAAGAGCGTGATGCGGCTGTTCCGGTCGACCCTGAAGGCGCGATGATCGTCGCCTGCGATCCGCTGGACGGCTCGTCCAATATCGGAGTGAATGTGTCGGTCGGCACGATCTTCTCGCTTCTGCCGGCATCGGGCGGCGAGCTGCAGTCGGGACGCAGCCAGCTGGCTGCCGGTTTCTTCGTCTACGGCCCGCAGACGACATTGCTTTTGACCGTCGGAAATGGCACCGCTTCCTTCCGCATGGATGACGATGGCGGGTTCCGCCTGCTGGAAGAGCGGGTGACCATTCCGCAGACGGCGCGCGAATTTGCCATCAACGCCTCGAACCGGCGGCACTGGCCGGCCCCCATTACCCGTTATGTCGATGGCTGCCTCGCCGGCGCCGACGGGCCGCGGGGCAAGGATTTCAACATGCGCTGGGTGGCCTCGCTCGTCGCCGAGACCTGGCGGATCATCAGCCGGGGCGGTGTCTTCCTGTATCCGTCCGATGCCCGCAAGGGATATGAATCCGGCCGCCTGCGCCTCGTCTATGAAGCGGCGCCGGTCGCCATGCTGGTGGAACAGGCCGGTGGCCGCGCCACCGACGGGGCCGCGGATATTCTGGATATTGTCCCACAGACGCTTCATCAGAGGGTGCCGCTTGTTTTCGGTGCGGTGGAAGAGGTCGCAGCGGTCGCCAACGAGTACGCAGCGGGCTAGCGCGCGGCTAGCTTGGGGTTTCGGCCTTCAGGATCGCGGCGAGGCCGCTTTCGTAATCCGGATAGAGAAGATCAAGGCCGAGCTCCGGCCCGATCACCTTTGACGCGACCTTCCGGCGCGAGACATAGAAGCTGCGCGCCATCGGCGAGAGATTCGCCTCTTCGAGGCTTTGCGGTTGCGGCGGCTCGACCCCGATCAGGCCGGCGGCATGCCGCACCACATCGC
>FUFK010436283.1_pt1 | contig 12943 bp, 17 predicted proteins | sample 1021851 | NCBI WGS metagenome assembly FUFK01 (sample SAMEA51879418, study PRJEB19060) | metagenome | reverse complement strand
AGTTTGAGGCTATCTTTAAAAACATAGGATCAATGCTTTTTAAATTATAATGTCTGCGAACATGAGAGGTGGGCACTCCTAGTATTTTATAATCTTTATCTCCATCGTCTTCCATGTCAAGCACCGCAATAACCTTGCATTCTACCAAAGTAGCTCGATCAATCGGAGTTGCATTATAAACTAAAAAATCGAGCGGATCACCATCCTCGCCTAATGTATTTGGTATATATCCGTAACTACAAGGATAAGTCATTGCAGAAGTAAGGCTTCTGTCATATTTAAAAACTCCTAAATCTTTATCGTATTCATATTTCACACTAGTACCTTTTGGTATTTCTACGATAGCGTTTGCGATATTTGGGGATTTTTGATGTATAGGGATATTGTATAGATTCATATAAAATGGAGCCACCTGTCAGGATCGAACTGACGACATCCTCATTACAAGTGAGGTGCTCTACCATCTGAGCTAAGGTGGCATATTATTTATAATAATAAATTAAAAAATGTATTCAAGTGCGTGTAAAATAGTCAATGAAAAGAAAGATTTTAATTATGGGGCTGCCTGGTTCTGGGAAAACAACTTTGGCAGAAAAATTGGTGCCACGACTGAATGCCGTATGGTTTAATGCTGATGCAGTTAGACAAGAAATTCATAAAGACCTTGGATTTTCTACTGAAGATCGAATAGAGCATTCAAGAAGAATGGGCAAGCTTGCAGATTGGGCGACTCTTGGTGGGGGATATGTTGTTTCTGATTTTTGTTGTCCGACAGAAGAAGCTAGAGAAGCATTTAATCCTGATTTTGTGATATGGGTTGATCGCATTAAGGAGGGTAGATACGAAGACACAAACAAGCTTTTTGAAGACCCAACAAAAGATAAAAGATGGGATGGTCAAGACTTGATTCTTAGAGAGGGCACTCCCGAAGAATGGTGTCAAAAAGCTTTAGAGAATATTTATCAAACAGAAAAATGGGATAATCAGGCTCCTACTGCATTATTAATTGGTCGATATCAGCCATTTCATATAGGACATAAAACCTTAGTTGCCGAAGCAATCAAAAGAACAGGTCAATGTTGTATAGCACTAAGAGATGTCGCAGGAACTGATGATAGTAATCCTTATGATTTTGAAAAAGTAAAACAGGAAATTCATGCAGCTTGCTTGGAATTTGGCAATAAAATAAAAGTTGTAGAATTACCGAATATTACGGATGTATTTTATGGTAGGGGCGTTGGTTATAATATAGAACAACTTGAACTGAGCAAAGAACTTCAAGAGGTTTCTGCAACCAAAATAAGGAAAGGCGAGATCGGTCAAGACGGCAAACCTTTAGGCAAAAGACCAGAATAATTTATGATTCATCATGTAACAATAAAACAAATTTCGGCTTTATTAATACTAGCCGCAAGTTTAAATATTATTTCAAATTTTCTGTGATATAAGCTTTAGCTTTATCGAAAACTTCTGGATGGTACTTTTTGCACCAATTCAGCACCCATTCTTTGACATAAATTTGTATGATTTCTTCTTTGGAGACATCTAATGTATATTTATTCATTAAAATAAGTTTAATTGATTTGGGTTTTCTTCTTCAAGCTCTTCTTCTTCAATTATTTTGGAAATAGATTTATTTGATCGAAGCCAATTTCTTTGAGCCATTCGAACAACAAAACGCATAAAAGCAAAAGCATATACTTTATTTAATTCAACAACACCGCCGTTTTCACTATCTATTATTAGAAACTTTTTAGTTTCTTCGTCGTATTCAAACTCTGCGTTTTTTAGTTTTTTAGTTATTTTTGACACTTTATGATCTTAACATATTTTACTTATAATGTAAAGCGATAAATGAATTTTTTGTAAAAAAGTGTATATTATGGTATGCTAAACCCACAAGAGCGTAAAGACGTGCTTGATTATTTGTACCAAAAATACATGCAAGAAAATAAAGATGAGTTTATAATAAGAGCGAGAATGACCGCCAAATTAAAGGCTAAAATGCAATACGAAAATCTTACAGATTCACAAAGAAAAAGGATTTATAAAAAAATAAAAAATTAATCTCCGAACTCGTAATTAAAATACTCGATGTCCTTTGCATATTTCTCCGCAATAATTTTCTCTGCCTGTTTGTTGTAATATTTAGTATAATGTACATTATTTCTATAACTTTTTGAGGCATTTCTGCGAGGGAGTTCTTGCTCTGGAATCCCAATTTTTGCGCAAAGCGTGTTGAAATCTTGCTGCAGGTTTTCTTGTCTAAGGACAAAATCAACCTTAAGGTTGTCTTTATCAAGAATTTGTTCTGTTATAGTTGTACTATGCCATTTAGCCGCTAGATCAGGGAAGATATTATTTTTAATTGCATTGCAAAAGTCTTCGAATTTTTCTGCGGATTTCCAAGACCAATGTTGATAAATAGAGACCGCGCGTGAATAAGGATTTCTTACGTTAGAAAAAACCAAGCTATCTTCGTATCTTTTTTTTCCAACATGATCTTCGACGCACTGATATAGTTTTGGAAACCGCTGTTTATTGTCCGGCCAAAATTGCATGTCCCTACCTCCGAAAAAAGAGATATTTTGTTCTTTGCAAAAATTAGATATCACAGTCGATCCGCATCTCGGCATTCTTATGTAAAGACAGTTTTTCATTGTTCTTCAAAAAATTTTACAAAAGATGTAATTTTTTTTACTAATTGATCTAGCATTAATTCCGGTGAGAGTTGGTTTTGTAATAAGTTAAGATTGTTTTCAATAATTTTTTTGTATAATTCTGGATCTGATTCTATTATTTGATACTTATCCATAAGATCTGAAAGGTCGGTTTTAACTGGAATATAGTTTTCCCAAGGTTTTAAGTAGTTTTTTTCCCATTTTAAGACAGTATTATGTACGGATGAAAAATAAACTCTTTTCGACGCAAGAAATTGATATGATTTAGTGCTGTAGGTGTGCCCCTCTAAATCAATGAAGTATTTGTAGTCTTTTTTCAGTTTCGCCACGCTTGTAAATTCGGCTGAATCTTTACAATATCTATTGAATTTTTTAGTTGATATATAGTCTAGTAAAGGAGAGTTTTCACACATTTTGATGTATTTCAATCTTTGGGGTTTTGATTTCGCTTTTAAGAAGCCAAATGAAACAATATTATTTGTACTGCATTTACTACTGTCTGCCTGCAGTTCTGAAATAATATTTGAATAAATGTCTCTTATAGTCTCTGCACAGAAATAACTATGGTGCAAGTTTATTGCTTTGTCCTGGGGAATACCTTTAATTTTACCAAGTTTATACATTTTCATACAGACTTCATTCACGAATTTCATTAATATCTCGGGGTCCACTTTAAGGCCAGCGGATGCCGTATTGAATTCAAGTGATTTGCAGATTAATAGGTTGGAGTACGGGCATACAGAGAAACATATTTTAACTAGCGGGGTGGAAAATAATTGAATTTTATTGCTATTTTTCATTTACTATTCTCCAAATTTGTATCCAAAATACTCAATGTCTTTTGCGAATTTTTCCGCAACGATTTGTTTTGTTTCTTCATCGTAATATTTGGTATAATGCTCGTGTTCAGATTTGTTTACGTGTGGGAGTTTTTTTCGTGGAATTCCAATTTTATCACAGATTAAATTGAAGTCTCCTTGAAGGTTTTCAAATCTTCCTACAAAATCAACAATGCAATTTCCGTCGTCATCTAAAATCCACGGCAATTGTATAGGATTAAAGGAGACTCCAATGCCTTTCCCATTTATATATTCGCTTTCGCTGCACGATTTAAATGCTAAAATAAATTCACGAAATGTTAGTTTGTATTTACCTTTCTTTCTTCTTTGTATATAAAAATATTGGGAAACCATCTTGCACCAAGGGTTTCTTACGAATGTGAACGTAAAATATTTGTTCCACTTTTTGTTGCCTATTTGTTCTTTGTATACTTTTGCTTTTCTGTGCTTTTTCTTTCCATGAAAAAAACGCTCAATAGATTCTCCCCCGGTTTTAATGATATGGATAAAAATACATTTATGTTTATTGCTGATCATTTTCTACTCTCCAAATTTATACCCAAAACGCTCAATATCATTTGCGTAAAGTTTTGCCACAATCCGCTTAGTTTTATCACTGTAATATTTGGTATAATGCTTGTGTTCAGTTTTGTTTTTCCATCCCAGCTCTACCCTTTCAACGCCTATCTTGTCGCAAACTGTATTAAAATCTTCTTGATAATTCTCAACTTTTCCGATAAAATCTAAATCTCCGTCAAGAATCATATCTTGTGATTTAAAATGGGTCATAGGAATCTCGAAGGTGTCTTGATATTTTGATATAAATTCATGGAATTTGAGCCCGTGAATGTGCGTATCATATTCTTTTTTGTCTCCAGGATTCATCCCTCCTGCCTCAAGGTAGGTAAAAGCACTAACGCATCTATCCCAGGGGTTTCGAGTAAAAGCGAATGAAAAATAATCAGGGTAATCTTTTGACCAATAGCTAAGGTTTGTGTGCTTGTGGCCTTTTATTCCTAAGGCTTTTTTTACAGAGTTGCCTCCCGTTTTCGGCAAATGAATAAATATAAATTTTCGTTCGTGATCAATCATTTATGGATTAGTTTATTGTTTTTTATTAAATTTTTAAAAATGAGCTTTTCAATATGCTCCTCTGAGCTTGGTGTAAATTGAGAGATATATTCCGATGCTCTCATGGAAATATTCTTGCATTCTAGGTCGTTATTCCTGCACCACTCTAGTTTTTGATAAAAATCCGAGACATCATCTTTTAATGGTACATAATGTACCCATCGCTCTAATTTTAAATTTGCTACATTATGCCATTTTGGCATAACCGCCAATGTGACACTGTTTGAGGCGAGTGAAGGGATCAAACTAGAAGGCCAGTCGTGCCCCTCTAGATTTAGAATGTATTTGTTTGCACAAATTTCCTTAAACCAATCTAATGAATCTCCAAATAAATCTTCATTCTCTTTTTTAAATTTGTCATAATATGATAAATTTTTTAATTTTTCATCCTGCATCGTTTTATATTTTTTTTCTCCAAAAGGTACAATTTTTATATTGTTTTTATTTGATAGTGCTTTAGCAAATTTAATTCTTTGAATATCATTGGCGTAACTTTCAATATTTTCTGATAGAAAAAAGTTCGCGCCATTCCTGTCCCGACCTGTTAGTGAGCCCCTCCAAACTACTTCGTTAACTTTTTCGTCAAAAGAGTAGGAGTCTTTGCGTTTAAGCATTTTTGCGAGCAATCGAAGCGTGCATGGCAGGCTAAATAAAATTGAATTATTTTTATTGTAATATCTATTGTGAGATATGTAAGGGATGTTTTTTGCTTCAAGCCCGAATTGCGATCTTAACCTGCCAAGNTTATTTTCAAATTGCAATTCAGATAAGTGATCTTCAGAATCTACTATAACTCCTGGATTTTTATCAATTCCGTATTTTATCCATCTTTCAATCCATTCGCGCCCCCTTAAATTGTCGGTCGGAATAAATTTTTCGCTATCCCAATTAAATTCGCAGCAATAATATTCTTTATTATACCACTCGCCCATCCTGTATTTAACTGAATTTTCTATGTAATTATTCATTTTAAAATTCAATTAATGTAATATTTCTGGATAAGTTCTTCATCCATAATTTCTTCTTCGTTAGTTATTGTTACAAAATTACTAACTTTAGTATGTGGGGGTCGGTATTCTTTATTGGTGAATTTTTGTCCCATAAAAGATTCTAGTTTTTTAATAAAATCGTCCGTCCAGTATTCCTCTCTGGCAATGTCTTCGTAATACACAACCATAACGTTACTTTTTTCTTTAAGTTTTTCTCGAAAATATTGCACATTTTTATAGCTTTTTTTTGCATATTTAATTAATTTATTTTTATCAATGCTAACTACCCTTTCGGTTTGTAGTTCGGGTTTTGTAATGTGCGGAGGAAAATCTTGGGTTTTCATAATGTATTCGCTTATAGACCTAAGCCAGCAATTTTTTCTTATTAAATGTATAATTTGGGTATCTACCTTTTCTAGAAATTGTGCATCAGTACGAATAAAATTATATTGAATATTAAACATTGGCCAGTCCGAGTTAGATACAATTTTTGATAAGAGATCTTTCGTAATTTCAATAAAGTAATCTTTATCTGCATGCAGGGTTTTAATTTCTCCCTGGATTTTGTCTTGATTACCTAGAGATTCTGTTATTGAATGCCTTTTTAAAAGGTAATCTGAGTTGTGTATTTCAAATGAGTGACGGCGGAGTAACTCTCCTCCTTGCCTCGGAAATCCATACATTCCGCAAATTTTTCGATCGAAAAAAGTCGTGCCGCTTCGTTGAGTAGATAGTAATATTGTAGTGTTCATGTAAATAGTTTTAACTTTTCGTTTTGTGGTAAATCAAGATAGTGAAATAAAAGAGGTAGCCATCGCATGTGCCTTTTGGAAATTTCTGAATCAATAGAATTAAAATACTTATCTTGAAGTGTGTTGAAATATTGATCGCTAATATTGTATTTGTCTCTGTATATTTGAATATTTTCTGCTATAAGGTGCCGAAAAAGGCCTGATTTTTTAGGAATTTTACTTACTTCAATATTTTTTAAAGTTAGCCCGATTGATAATATATTTTGGTCAATATGGCTAAAAAAGCCTTTTATATTCTCTGGTTTAGAATATTTTGTAATTTCTTTATAATCTAAAATTATTTCTTTTATAGAATTCCAAACGATATTGCTTATCAATAAAACCCCTTGATTCCCATATATTAGTGGAGTTTCTTTAAGAAAAGAATCTTTTAGATTCGAAGCAAATTTTCTTTTGCCCGCAAGTTTCTTGCTAACCGAAGAAAAGTATACTACTTCTTTTTTGCATTCTTCGATAGTAAAGTCTGTGTTAGGGTTGATGCAAATATCTGCATCCATCGCAAAAACCCACTCATAACCACTTGCAAAGCATTCGCTGATTTGGTCGAGCAAGGATAGTTGATTGACTTTTTTATCAAATTGTTTTTCAAAATAATGCGAAATCATTTCGGTGTAATTTTTAGAAATTTCTCCGTTGCATACGCTTTTAAAGTTGCAAAAATCTGCTTGGCATTTTTCTGCTAAATTTTGATACTGAAGTTCCCAGGGGGCTGTCATTTCGTTAGGCAGATTTAAATTATTGAACAGGTTGGATATTATAATGTTTTTTTTCATTTTTTGACCTCCCTTGCGATTGCATTCTGTAAGTATTTTATTTCTTCATCTTGTGACATTTTTATCGCCCACTCAAGATTTGCCCCTTCTAGAAAATTGATTCTATCTAAAACCTGAGAGCCGAGTTCTTTTCCTTTGATTGATGTCCCGCTAAATGAACTGCCTCCCCCTTTTGAGGAAATAAAGCTAGTATTTTTGTAATTAAAATTTAGACCTAAGTTTTTAAGTTTTTCATATACATTTTTTCTGTACTCTTCGTCAGAAACCCATGTATCAAAATAAATATTAATTTTATTTTTTAAATAATTAGTTTTTCCTATAAATTCATGGGCGTAAGTTTTCCACATTTGGACAAATAGATATAGGTCAATAGATTTTCTGAATCCATGTGATATAAAAGAGCTAAACCAGTTCACTGGAGACCTCATCAATAAAATATTATTTTGTTTTGAGTCGGTTTCGACATTTAAATCATACCATATATTTTGAAGCTCAATACCGAAAACATGTAAATTATTTGTTTTGTTTTTTAGTTTAGAGTTGATATTAGACTTGTTATTCTTCAGATTTATGCTTGAATTCATATTCGCATTTACGCTGCAGAAAGGGGAAATATTATTATGAAAAAGAACGTTTTTATCCTGCGCCAACCACTCTGATATTGCATGCGTGCCGGATCTTTGGAGTGATCTTAGTATTATATAGTTTTCTGGTTTGTTTTTCATACTTTAAGTCTTATTAATGTCCAAATTTAAAATTAAATCGATCTATGTCTCTGGCAAATATTCTGGACACTATATCTCTGGCCTCATCATCATAAAAATCTACATAATTAATTTTAGAATTTTTGGGCGAGCTTTCATTCAGCCTGGGCATTTTACTTAAATCGATATTAATTATTGAAGATATTTTCTTTAAATCTTCGTCAAGACTTTCAAACCTTAATATATGATCGGCGAAGCTGTCCATATTTTTGTCGCAAAAATAAACCTGTTGATCAAGGGGCACGTTACCGTTTGCGTAAAAGAAAAAATCGCTGCATATTGTTCGGTATTCGGTTTGTAAATTTTTAATAAAAAATAAAAAATTTGACCGGGTCGTGAGTTCATTAACCATATTGTTCCAATCTAAGTCTTCATTCCAGGATGTAGCGACAGTATCTATGACAACCTTATTTTTGAATATAGAAAAAGCGTAGTCCCAGCTGTTTCTTACAATTGCAAATTTGCAAAAATCAGAATATTTTTCAGAATTATCCTTTAAATTTTTAAGTATGGGACTGTATTCTATATCGTCCTCATCGAAAGTGCCTATTCGAGGGTGTGGAGATAACATGAAATGTGGTAAGTGCATCCATGTAATATACTGCGGGTTTTGCTTATAAAAGTTGGCGATAGATTTTTTAGAAATACTTGAAAACATTTTTTGCACTTGGGCAGAAATTTTTTTCTGATTAGATTTTGAAGATTTTTGAATTTCTTCTATGTACAAGTCATAATGGGGGAAAAACTGGGCACTGTTGTTACTGTAGGGCGCAAGACTACAGGTTAGTGATGACCCTGCGGTTTTCGGTACATGAAAAAATATAAATTTATGTGAATCAGATACAATCATTTTAAATGTTTTAATAGTAATTCGATGTTTTCTTCATTATTAAACATCTTCTTGACTTTAAGTTTACACGATTCTGATATTGCGCCTTTACTGTCGGATTTTATCATATCATAAAGTTTACACATTTTAGAAGTAATATCTTGAACGTCTTTTTCTTTTGAAAGCATTCCATTGACTTCGTGATCGATTAACTCAGGAATCCCAGAGTAGTTAGTGCCCACGCAAGGAACGCCCAGCGACATACTTTCCACAAAACAAGTTGGTAAACCTTCTTTGTCCTTGTTTGGCATCTCAATAGAAGAAAGAATGGAGTATAAAGCGCCTTTAACATACTCTAACACTTCATGGTTTTTGATATGACCCACCATATGAACAAAATCTTGCAAGTTTAAATCGCAAATCATTTTTTTTAGAGGCGCTTCGAGTTCACCGCAACCAACTATAATATAATGTACATGAGGATGCTTTTTATGAAATTCTGAAAAAGCTTTAATTGAATAGTGAAAACCTTTCATTTCACAAAGCCTTCCAGCGCTAAAAATATATTCAAAATCAAATCTTTTAGCTTGTATATTTTTTTCCTCTGGAGCAAGAAAATTGATTCTTCTGACAGTAATTTTATCTTCGGGGATACCGAGCTTTTCAATCATATATTTTTTATTGTATTCTGATATAGCAAAACAGTGGGATAAAGTTTTGGCTTTCATTCTAGTATAAAAATAACTAGAAAATAAATCATAAGCATGAGCTGTAAAATAATAAGGTATTCCAGTATGATAAGATATCATCATAGCTTTCTCCGCGTCTCCATTTGCAAATGGACTATAAATTTTTGTAATTTTTTCTGATTCAATGCTTTGCAAAAAAGATTTTAAGAATTTTCCTGATCTTTGAACGCACTCTTGCTCTTGTTGATTATAATTTGATTGATCTGCATCAATAGTCTTGCAGAGTTCGAGCGCCAATCGAAATTCATTTTCATAAAAAGCTATAGCATCTTCTTCTAATGATTTATGACACAAAAGTTTACTGCCTGGAATATTGATAATTTTGTGTCCAATTAATTTTAATTGCTCTGAGTATAGTTGCCTGCATTCTTTTGTGGTTTGACTCATGCTATAAACAACAAAGTCTAGTCCTTTTTTATGCATTTCAATAATTTCATTCATAACAAAAGTATTTGATCGATCAGGAAAGCTCCAAACCAAAATTGCTACTTTGTTTTTACTTTGTTTTGTAAAATTATGTGAAGCTTTGAATAAAAAGTTTTTATCCATAACCCCTAATTTTTTTTGATCAAGAGATTCATTTCTTAAAAGTTCGCTGTTGTCTGACCAGCTTGAGTGCCAATGGTGAACTGCGTAAACATGAGGCATTGTAATAGAAAAATTTTCATGCTTTCGATGAGGCTCTTTCCAAGAATATGGAAACACAAAATCTTTTCCGTTTGGTCTTGTAAAACCTTCTAAGGTCTTACTTAAATATATTGGCCCATATTTTTCATTTGAAGGAAGATTGTTGAAATTTTCATATTGATATTGTATTCCATCTATCAGTGATTTTATGAGTGGGTTTTGTTTTGAAGATGCAAGAAATGCGCCGCAAGCAACTCCAGGACTTTCTTCATATAAAACTAAACCGCTAGAAGTTTCAAGAAGATCGTCAATACTTTTAAGACATTCAAAGTCTGTGTCTACATAAACCCCGCCAAATTGATATAAAATTTCAAATCTTAGTATATCTGATTTTTCAGAAAAGTTTTTACAATCAAAAAATGCTTGAGCATGAGTAATTTCAATATGCTGGGCTATTTTTTGTTCATCCCATAAAATATAAATGTACTCTGGATTATTCTTTTTCCAGCTTAACTGCCATTTTTTTTCTAAATCAGAAAGCGGGCTTGAACCAAGATGAATTTGGTGAATAATTTTTGGAATATTCATTATATTTTTCCATCAAGCAGTAAAAATGTCATGATTAATACTAGTCTAACTTTTATATCTAGTTCTGATTTTGATTGAGGAGTTTTAAATAGTTTATCTAAATTATCTTTTAAGAAATCTTTTGCACCCTCAACATCTCTGAGCCAAAAATTTTGAGTCATATGATTAGTTACTGCTTGCCAAGCACTTCTTTTGGAAAACCATTCGGGATCAAGCCTTTTTGGGTTGATAATATGCTCAGCTTTGCAATCTGGGGTATACATTGCATGATAGCGTTTTCTAATTTTTGAAATAACTTCATCTTCTTCTCCGCTCAACAAAGTGTATTCTTTTTTTCTTCCAAGAGATTCATTGAAACCTCGTATATCTTTTAAGGCTTTTGTTCTGAAGCAAATGTTAGCTCCTACAAGCCAAATAGCCTCTTTGTATTCATGCAGAAATATATCTTCTTCACCAAAATCTATAATAGATAAAGCATCAAGCTGTTCATCACTCAACCATGTTGGCCTCGGAGCAAGAGACCAATTGGCTATCGTTTTACCTCCAACAACTCCCATTTTTTTATCAAAAAACTTCGACTGCATTTTGCGCACTGAGTCTTTATGCAATATACAATCATCGTCAATAAAATATATTAAATCTGTTTCGCAACGATCTATACATTTGTTTCTTGCTTCAGAAAGACCGCTTGTTTCTAGTGAAATATAATCTGCTATACTAGANGAATCGCAAAANTTTTTGATTTTATCTTTTATTGAAGATTTTTTTTCATCAAGTAAAGACAGGGGAGTATTATCAAGAATTATTACTTTATAATCTTTCTCGTCAATATCTTGACTCATACAAGAAATAAAANATTTTTGCAAAAGATCAAAATTATTGTATGTGCAAATACAAGTAGTAATTGAGCNANTTGTNNGAAANCTTTTAAAATCATCGCAATCAATAATATTCTGTATTTTTTGTGAATCCAGGGTTTCTAGATTGGGTATATTTTTAAATTCACAACAATAAGTGTCTGAGTATAAAGCGAATTTAGAAGAAGAAATGCAAGGATGGTTTAAAAATAATAGTCTATCAGAATCATTGACTCTGCGATCACAGCAATATGATACAAAATTACTAACGCAACTGACCATGCTATTTTGCTGATGAAAATCGTAATCATTTTTTTTAAAAAAAGAATTTTTATTATAAGGCCCGTCATTGGGATCTACATATGCGAGAGGCGTTGAATTATATGTCAATCTTATCAGTTTTTCAGCTCCAGATTTAGAAAGTATATAAGCTTGCAATTTGTTTCCTAATCTAATAAAATCCAAATTTTCGTCAATGTCTGCATTGTCTAACAAGAAACTTAATACATCATCAATAGCAACATCATCTTCGAGTATCATTGCAGAATCTAAATCTTCATCTAAGATTTTTTTCCATGCAGTTAAATGACTTAAGTAACAGCCAGCTAATCCTGCACCATTAAAAAATGAGAGTTTTTCTTTTAAGCAACAAGGGTTTAAGGTTAAATTAAAATCAGTAAGGCATTCAAGGCTTTTTGATGTATCAAATGCAATAACCCTTGTAAGGCAGTTTTTTATCTCACTTGGTAAAATAGAAAAAAGTTTTTCGATTTTGAGCCATCTGTCAGAATTTTTTTCTAAATTTATAAAAAATATCTTAAAGTTCATTGACTATCAATTACACGATTTCGCTTTTGTTTGTCTAATTCTTTAAGGTATTCTGGCCAAAAAAAATAAAACGCCGCTGTATCGTTATTTTTTAGTGCTGCTTCTAGCTCTAGTTCGTATACTAAAAGCCAGTTTCTGTTTTCGGGTTTAAATACAGTGTCAGAAGGTTGAGGCAATTTTGGAGTTGTACAACCAAAAAGAAAATACAATNNANNTNNTATTCGCACATAGTGTTATACACTATGAAGAGTTATCGATTTTTATATATCTTTTTGTAATTCTATTGAACGCAAATCCTCTGTTTAAGGTGTGAGCTTCATATTCTGTTAAAACCACTGGCTTTGGGGGTATAATAGGCGCAGGCTGATTGTAGTTAATCAACATATACTTATGTTCAGGCGTTGTGTCGGTATGCATAATTAAATAATATTTTTTAATAAATTAAGTTGAGCTTGTACATCTTCTATCTCGCTCAA
>FUFK010043620.1_pt1 | contig 12943 bp, 11 predicted proteins | sample 1021851 | NCBI WGS metagenome assembly FUFK01 (sample SAMEA51879418, study PRJEB19060) | metagenome | reverse complement strand
GCATTTACCACAACCAACGGATCAAGTGAAGTTACCATAAACTTTTCTGGTGATCATAATATACAAGCTGGCGATATAGTCTTATTGGATAACTTTTCATCTATTACAGGTTCAAACTTTGGTGCATCAGATTTCGATGACATAAGATTTATGGCAACGACAGTGCCAACATCAAGCACCATTACGATAACAATGCCATCTAACGAATCAGGGTCTGGAGCAACACAGTCTGGTGGTATCAGAGTTAGACATTATTATAGAGTGGGTCCTGATGTGCAAGCGCAAGGTTTTGGTTGGTCCCTTGGATCTTGGGGAGGAGAAGCGGTAGGTGCATACACAACTGTTTTATCTTCAGATATAAATAGTTCTACGACAAGTATAACTGTTAACGATGCATCACAGTTACCAAGCTCTGGAACAAACTTTATATTAATAGGGACAGAAGAAATATCATACACGGGTATATCAACGAATACCTTAACCGGTGTTACAAGAGGTGTAAGAAACACTACGGCAGCATCACACACAGCAGGAGCCACGGTTACAAATACCTCGGACTATGTAGCGTGGGGTGAAGCAGCATCTGGAGACTTAATTATAGATCCTGGTATGTGGTCCATTGATAATTTTGGTGACAAAGCTATTTGTTTAATTGTAGACGGAGAATGTTTTGAATGGAACTCTGCAGCCTCAGATGCAACATCTACAAGAGCCACGATTATAACTAACGCACCAACAGCATCAAGACACATGCTGGTATCTACACCGGACAGGCACTTAGTGTTCTATGGTACAGAAACAACGATTGGTGACAAGTCTACACAAGATGATATGTTTGTTAGATTCTCGTCTGCANTTGANGATATTAANACNTANACACCTACAGCAACCAATGACAGCTGGNACACANAGACTGGCCGACGGATCACGGATCNTNGGAGCTATTAGAGGTAGAGATGCAATCTACGTTTACACAGACACAGCATTATTCTTAATGCGTTTTGTTGGTCAACCTTTTACATTTGCTTTCGTACAGGTTGGAACAAACTGTGGTCTTGTAGGTAAGAACGCAGCAGTAGAGGTAGATGGTGCTGCATACTGGATGTCAGAGAATGGTTTTTTTAAATATGCTGGTGCACTACAATCACTACCATGTTTAGTAGAAGACTTTGTATACGATGATATTAATTTAGATTCTGGTAATCAGATGATTAGTGCAGGACTTAACAACTTGTTTGGTGAGATTATGTGGTTCTATCCAACAGCTAACTCTGGTGTAGTTAACAAGATGGTTTGTTATAATTACTTTGACTCACAACCACAAAGACCTGTGTGGACGGTGGGCACATTATCTAGAACAGCATGGGCAGACTCTGCAGTATTTGGTAATCCACATGCATTGGAATACGATGCAGATGGTGTAGAAGGATCTAGTTCTTCTACATATGTGCAAGGTAATACAGACGGTATCTCAACATACTATCAACACGAAACAGGCACAGATCAAGTTAAAGGCGGCACAGTTTCAGCTATCACAGGAACAATAACATCTGGAGATTTCGACATTACACAGAGCAGACAAGAAGGTGTGACTCTTAGAGGTGATGGTGAGTTTATCATGAAGATAAGAAGATTCATACCAGACTTTGTATCTCAAACAGGNAATACAAGAGTAACGTTNAATTTAAAGAANTATTCTAATGATACAGCGGCTAGTTCGTCATTAGGACCCTTTACAATTAGCTCATCAACAACTAAAGTAGATACACGAGCAAGAGCTAGAGCGATTGCTCTTAAGATAGAAAACACAAGCACAGCTCAGGATTGGAAGCTGGGCACGTTCAGATTAGACGTTCAAGCGGATGGTAGAAGATAATGGCAAATGGAATTGATTATAGAATAGGCCCGTCAAATAAAACTATTGAGGCTATGTTAAAAAGTGACATACCTGAAATTCAACAACAAGCACAAGAAATAATTAGATCACAGGGTCTTGAAGACATAAACATGGGTCAAAATCAATTTTTACAAAGTGGTATTACAAGATCTCCAAAAGCAATGGATTTTAGAGCTAATGAGATAGAATCTCTTAGACGAGATTTAGAAACCACTGGAAGAGATCCAATGTTTTTAGAAAAAGTTGCACTCGGTTTAGATAAATTATATCAACCAGTAGAGTTTGGACCTGTATCTATAAAACCTCTAAATGTTTTGGGAGCGCTTAGTCCAGTTCCTTTTGTACCACAACTTACTGCTTTATCAGGAATAATGGGAGCATTTGGAGCGTTGCCTGATAATTTTAAAAATTTAAATCCTGCTGCTCAAAGATTTATATTATCGCAAGCTGGAGGAAATGTTCCTGGAAAAGATAGATATGGTTATAATATAAGAAGTGCACTTGGTAATTATGCAGATTTAGTAGATAGAAGAGCTAATATTGCGAGAAGCAGACAAAGAAGAGGTTTAAACCTTAGAAGTATGGACCAGTATTATTTAGATAAAGAACTAGAGAGAAGAGAACAACAAAGAGCAGAACAAGCAGCTCAAGCAGCTCGTGATAGAGCTAGATCAGAGGCAGCTTATAGAGATGAAACAGGAGAAGGTTCTGGATATTCAGGAGGTTTTGATCCATCTACAGGAAACTATGATGATCCTTTTGATCCAGGAACAACAGAATAATGGCAAAGATAGTACAAGTATTAACAAGACCTAGCACAGAATACAGGCAGGATGTTGCTGACGCACAAGTTAGGGACCTTGACGGTGTTATACAAAAACTAAACACAACGTACCAACAAGATTTAAAAGATGAGATGGAAGCTGAAAACTTCTTTATTAATTAATGGCAAACAGTTTTATAAATAAAAAAGCAGATCTAACAACGACAGACCTTACAACACTATACACAGTGCCATCGTTCAAAACATCTGTTGTTAAATCTATTTTAGTATCAGAGGATGCAGGATCAGGAGCTAGTATAACCGTAACGTTGGTAGATGCGTCATCTAACATATTCAGTTTGTTTAAGAGCAAAGCTATAGCATCAAACGCTACAACAGAGCTTTTGACTCAACCCCTTGTTATGGAGGCTAGTGAGGCTTTAAAAGTACAAGCTAGTGATGCAAACGAACTACATGTGGTGGCTTCAATACTAGAAATAGAACCAAGAGAGGTAACAACGTAATGGAAACTATAAAACCAGAGAAGATTATAACGACTATATCTAACCTAAAAACAGGTGAAGTATATAAAACAGACGATGAATGGAAGGCAAAAGGAGTGCCAGAAGCGGAGATAAGACGGGATGTAAAGGTTATCATGCCTAGCCTTGATTTGTTTCCAAAAACAAAATAGAAGTATATTATGGGATTATTAAAGAAAATAGGAAGAGGTATTAAAAAAGGAGTTAGAAAGATAGTTCCCAAAGAACTGTCTGGAATCATGAGAGTTGCTGCGCCTTTTGTTGCGCCCTCAAGTTTAACCGGTGCCCTAGCATTATCTATCGGAGGTCAATTAAGATCTGAAAGAGGTAGAATTAATCCATTAGAAACCGTGTTAGCCGCAGCACCGTCACAACAGTTTAGAAATCTTACTACAGGGGGTTATGATATTCCGGACGCATTTGAAGAAAAAATTTTTGGTAGAAGAGACATACTTGGAGATTCAGCATTAGGAGAAAAATTAGTTAATATAGGAAGTGGTGTAGATAGTTTTTTATATGGAGGCGGTGACAAAAGAGGTATTCTTGGTGCAAAGGGAGATTTTAATCCATTTAAAGGATCTATAATATTAGATAAAGAAGGTTCTCCAAAATTAGGAAATATATTTGCTCTTATTGGAGCTGGATTATCTTTTGCACAAGCCAAAGCAGCTATAAGAAGAGAGGGCGAAGATTTAGGACTAGACGAAGATGAAATTAGTGGTTTGGAAGAACAAGTATTAGATACCTATTTTCCTAACTTTGATCCAACAGGTTTTAGACCTGATGTGCCTGGAAGAAAAGATGGTGGCCTAATGAGGAAGAATCTTGCAATGGGTAGTAAAGGTAAACCCAGACCGGGCGAAATATTTGAAGATAGCGGTTTAGAATTTCCTGTAATAGATAGTGTTAAACCAAATGTAGGTAAAATGGCAGAAGCAGTTAATGTAGATATTTTACGTCAAATGTTTATGGAAGCATTAAAAAATGGAGAAATACCTCCAGGAACAGATTTTGATACATACAAAGATATGATGATGACATTGATGAGCAAGACACAAGCTAAAAAAGGTGGTCTTATAAGAACTAATTTTGCTCTTGGCACTATGCCAACAAAAGAAGAAAGTGGTCTCGGAGGGCTTCCAATTGAGGCAGATATGCGTTATACTGGTGGTTTCATGCCATACGGTGCAAAAGAGAAAGCCGATGACGTGCCTGCTAGACTTAGCAAAAATGAATTCGTATTTACTGCCGATGCTGTAAGAGCAGCAGGTGGTGGTAGTGTCCAAAAAGGAGCTCAAAGAATGTACAACACAATGAAACAATTAGAGTCAATGGGGAGAATGTCGTAATGGCTGAAGAAGTACTACAAACACAGATAACAAAACCGTCTCCGATTATAGAAGAAGCGCAACAAAAATATTTAACAGCTCTTTTTGATCAGTCAGCTCCAGAACAAAAATTAGACACAAGTCAATTCGCACCAAACGTTGTAGGTAAAACTGCATTAGATCAAGCTGTGCAACAACAAGCTGCAACAGCGGCAGGCTTGGGACAATTACAATTTGGTGACAAAGGGCAAATAACAGATGTAACAGGTCAAGGTGTTGCAAGCTTTCAACCTTATTTAGCAACAGCGGAAGGAACATTGGGAGATGTTCAACAATTTATAACAGGAGCTGCAGGTAGAACAGGACCAACAGCTTATCAAGCTTTTGAATCTCCATACCAAACAGCAGTTAGAGACGCTACACTTGCACAATTTGATGAACAAGCTGCAATAAGACAACAAGCAATTAAAGATCAACAAGCAAAATTAGGAGTCCTGGGTTCTGGCAGAGCAGGAGTTCAAACAGCTGAGTATCAAAGAAAGTCTGATATGGACAGAGCTTTGCTACAAGCACAATTAAATCAAGCAGGATTTACACAAGCTAATCAATTAGCGGCACAGGCATTTGGTCAACAAGGACAACTTGCAGGATTAACGTCTGGTTTAGCTAATCAACAGTTAGGTCTAGCATCAACTGTTCCTCAATTACAAATGGGTGCTTTAAATTTGGGTCAAGGTATAGCAGCTCAAGATTTTGCATTTAGACAAGCACAAGAAGATGCAGCTAGACAAGGAAATAGAATGCAACAGTTTGAAGCTATCGATAGACTTGCAAGATTAGGACAAGGTATTACAGGACTAACACCAGGTGGCGGTAGTGTCGTAACAACAACTGGCGTACCTGCTGCAACACCAAGTCCATTAGCTCAAGCGGCGACAGCTGGTATCGGAGCTTTTAGTTTAGGAAAATTATTTGGATTATAAAATATGAACTATAAAGTAATGCAAAGACCAATGTTTAGATTAGGTGGATCTGCTAGAAAAAAATATAGTGATGGAACACCTTTTTCTGAAACTCTTGAAGGTTTATCGCCTAGAGAATTAATGCAGCTAAGAGCTAGCACTACTGATAAACAGTTAGCTGGTCTTGATAGCATGAGAGATTTTGTAAGACTGCAGACACTTGGTGGACTTACTTCAAATGTTTTACCAAACATAGAAACTAGAAATCCTTTAAGATTTATATCAGAATTTTTATCAAATCCAGAAACAATCAACATGGCTCTTAAAGGTTTAGGTGGTTTAAGAAGTGTAGATGCAAAAGCTGGAGAAATAAAAGGAAAAGCAATAAGTGATAAATTATCTGGTGAGTTAGCTCTTAAAAAATTAGACATAGATGAAAAAAGAGCTCTTGTTCAAACTGCCACACAATTAAAATTAAAAGCTGGAGAAGATTCTAGAAAGTTATTAGAAGATGCTGGAGGCTCCGTGGCTAATATGGATGCAACAACAAAAAGAAAATATTATGATTTAAGAACTGTGTTAGGAGATTTAAGTCCGAGCAAGGCTCAACAACTAGCGATTAATACTGTAACTAAACAAAACATAGATAGACAAAAAGAAGGTTTACCTCAATTAAAAGGAGAAAAATTTGAAGAAGCAGTTAAATTTTTAACAGAACAATATTTAAAATCGTCTTTTGCAGAAGGTGGTAGAGTGGGCTATCAACAAGGAACACCTAATCCTATGGTTATGCCACAACCAAAACCACGAGAAGCTGTACAAGATAGACAGTTAGACACACTCATGGATGCAGCTCCTGCATTAGAAGATCCAAACCAGGCAAAAAGCATGGGTGAAAAAGACATGTACAATGCTTTAAGAAGAAGATTACCAAAAGAAATATCAGACGATGTAGTAAGATTAATTGCATACAATCAAGAAGCTTTTGCAGACTTTGCAAATATATCCGATCAATCAGACGTAGAATCGTTCAATCAAAAATATAATGTTGAGCTAGTGTTGCCGGTCGGAAATCAGTAGGAGGACCATGGCATCAATATTCGAAAAATTAACTGGAATTAAACCTCCACTATCAGATACAAAACCAATGGGTATTCAAGACGATACGCCTATTGTGCCTCTTGATGAAAGCTTAGAAGATTTAATATTAGAACTACCTGCAGATGTGCAAGACGATGTTGCTAGATATAAAAATATATTTAGAGAAACACCGATTGTTTTAGAAAATTATTTAAAAGAATACAGAGACAAAGGTTTTTCTGATTACATAGAAAAAGAAAAATTTAAAGATGATGGTATCGAGCTAGCTAATAAAGATAGCATTAGATTTAGTGACTATGAATTTTTTGGAAAGAAAATGTACGATGCTACGTACAGAAAAGACAAAGCGGGTGATGAAGCCAGACAAGAAGCTTTGGAAAGCACAGCCGGACAAATAATTACAGGACCTACAATAGGTTTAGCAACAGCTGTTAAAGGAACAGCTGAACTTGTTGCATCATTATCAGACCTATATCTTGATACAGAAATATTAGACAATGTTGAAAAAGCTTTTGAAGATGTAGATATTAATAAAATATATAATGGCGATGCCGGCACACTAGCTAGATTTACATCTCTACTTACACAGTATGGTACAGGTTTTGCTGTTGCACAGAAGATTACAAAGAAGATAGCAGGTAAAGCTATCAAAAATAGACTTGCACAGAAGTCTGCAGCTAAACTTGCAGCAACTCCAAAAGCAGAAGCACTAGCTAAGTTTGGTGGATATTGGATGTTACCAGCAGGTCTTGCAGATACGGTGGTATCAACATCAGATCAAAAAAGTGTTGGTGAAATATTTGGTAAACAAGATGGTAACGCAGTACAGAATTTATTATACAACACATCACTAGAAGATTTAGAAGGACTAACAGGTAAAGAAAGAGCAGCAGCTTTACTTAGAAACAAATTAAAGTTTGGTGCAGAGGGCACAGCGTTTATGGGCACATTAAAACTAGTCGGTCCAACGATTAAGTTTGGTGCAAAAGGTACAGGTGTTATTTTATCTAACATAGTTGGCCCAGCTATAAGTGGTGTATCAAGAGTAATACAACCTGTTGTAACCGCAGCATCAAAAGGTTTAGCTAAAGGTATAGACAAAACAACAAATAAAATAGGTATACCTAAATATGAAAACTGGAAATTTAACGATTTTCAATCAGGTTTAAAGTCTGCAGTGTTAAGAGGACTCGATGAAGTTACATCTAGATTTAGATCTGGTGGTAAATTTGATGTACAAACAAGGAACGAATTAAAAAAAGTTGATGGCTTAACAAGAAGTGCAAAGAAAGATTTTGATATCTTCTCTAAAAAACTAGATCAAGAAATGTACAAACTTGTAGATGCAGGTTTAAGTGACATATTATTTAGTAAAGCTACATCAGCAAGAGCTATGTCTTATTGGGACGATGTATTAAAATTTATGAGAGGTGAGTTACAGCTCAAACAACTACCAAAACCTCTACAAGAATACTCTAATTTAATAAAAAAATTAGTGGATCAACAACAAGAAAAATTAAAACCTATTTTAAAAGATATGGATATCAAAGACATATCTATAAAAAATATGAATAAATATTTTAAAACAACTTATGAGATATTTAAGAACGCTAGATTTAGAGCACCCAAAGAAGATTATCAAGCAGCCATAAGTTACTTTGAAGGTCTTATGAAAAAAGCAAACAAAACTTACAAAGATGCAACTAAAGGCACAAGTTTATACAATCAAAGAATTAAGAAGGATGCTATACAATTAGTAAATAAAATTCTTGCAAAAGGCAGAGAAGAAGGATCTACACCAGCTCAAAGACTTAAAGCTATCGTAAATACGATGGAGGGAGAAAAAATACCTAAAAATACATTTGCTAAATTTTTTACAAAAGAAGAGTTGTTACCTGATGTTATAGCAAAGTTATTAGGAAGAGTTGATGACCCTAAATCAATTATATTAAATACGATTGCAGAACAAGCATACATCGTGAATAACTACAACGCATACAAAGAAATAGCGGATTTTGGTATGGGTAAATTTTTATTTAGAAATACAGATGAATTTCAACAATTCTTAATTAAAAATAATATTCAAGGATCTAGAGTTTTAGCTCCTATCAAACTAAGCAAACCTTACAACATAGACTTTGATAAACTATTTACAAATCCAGATAAGACACCATTGCTTACACTACCAGAGATGGCTAAAGCATTAAAAGATACAACAGTGTTCATGGATCAAATATTAAAACTACCCATGATGAAATCATTACTTGGTATCAAAGCAACTATACAAATGAACAAGACTGTATTATCTATCATGACACAGATGCGTAACATTACAACAGCAGCCATGTTTGCTACAGCAAATGGACACGTGGGTGCAGGTGCTAGTGTATCTGACAACTTTAAATACTTGTTTGATGATTTGATTGGTAAGACTAAAAACCCACAACAATTACAAAAACTATTAAAAGAAGCCACGGACAACGGAGCAATAGACTCATCTACAATCGCACAAGAATTACAACAAATGATTCCTGAGCTGATGGGTTCTGCAAAACTACCTACAGTTGGTAAACAAGGTGCAAGATTTAGCACGTTGTATGAAGGTAAAACATCAGATGAAATATTTAGTTATTTATTTACAAACAAAGGCGCACTTGGAAAAGTTGTACAAAAAGCCATCGAGTCATATCAAATGGGCGATAACTTATGGAAGTTATATGGTTATCAATATACAAAGTCACAACTTAACGCTGCACTTAAAAATTTAAATGATGTAAAGAAGTACTTTAGAGAAATAGAAGGATACGAGTTTAGACCACTCAAAGCTGATGGCACAAAGAAAACTTTAAAAGAAGCGATCAACGAAATAGCGGGTATACAAGTTAGAGATGTATATCCTAACTACTCAATGATACCTACGTTTGTATTAAACACTCGTAAGTTTCCACTACTTGGTAACTTCGTAGCGTTCGTGTCAGAAATGTATCGTAACTCTTTTCAAATATTAAGAAGAGGTCTTAGAGAAGCTAGATCATCAAATCCATATTTAAGACAAGTAGGAACAAGAAGACTGGTTGGTTACACAACAACAGTTGGTGTAACTCTACCGTTTGCTAAAAAAATGGGTCAGATGGCAACAGAAATACCAGATAATGTTCTTAACGCTTACAGAGATAGGTTTGCACCAGAGTTTGAAAAAGGACACACGATGGTTCCTGTAGAAGCACAAAAGGAAGACCACTCTTGGAAAGCAACAGACATGTCTACAATGGTTCCGTATGCAGATATATTGACACCTTTCAAAGCCGGTATGCAAGAAATACTTACAGGTAAAAACACAGATCAAAGTGCAATAAGACTTTATACAAAAGGCATACAAACTTACTTAAAGAAAATGTTAGAACCTTTCTTAGCACCTGCTATTTGGTCTGAAACAGCGTTAGAACTTATACCAAACGAACAAGGACAATTTAGAACTAAGTCTGGTGGTTTGATTGCAGATTACGTGAACGACCCGGACTGGATAAACAAAGTTATATATCATGCGTACAAGAAACTTACACCTACGACAATAAGAAACGTTGAAGAAATAGCTCAAGCTGCTGGTGGAGATCTATCTAAGGCAGGTATTAAAAGAGACTTATACGACAATGTATTAAAATTATTAACTGGTTTTGGAATAAGAAAACAAGATCCTTATCAAGCTATGAGATTTAAACTTGGTAAATATTCAAAAGAACTTGGTAATGCCAAAGCTGCATTCACAACAGACATAACAGATGCAAGAAATATACAAGCGGACATTAGACTAGTTGAAAGAAATTTACCTGGTCAATTTTTTGCAAAAGAATTTGATAAATTAAATTCTAACAAATATAGAATCATGTCAGAAATATACAAAGACATACAGGCTTTAAGAGAAATAGGTTTTTCTGAAAAAGAAATTAGAGACATAATGAAAGGTAGAAGAGCTGTGTCTCGATTAGATATAAACAAACTTATGCTTGGTGTATTTAATCCTGAAAAAGTGCCCAAATTTAAAAAAGATTCAGGTATTAGAAAAGCTATAGATCAAATAAACAGAGAACTTGAAACAAGTTATACAGTTAATGACTTTATTAACAGATTAGAAATCAACAATATAAAAAATAAATATATGAATATACCTCTTGGTTTATCAGAAGATGAAAGAACACAGTTTTTAAGAACTTCTCCAGAAAAAAAGTTTGAAGATTTAGAGCCTCGTCTTGACTTACAGGAACAAAGAATAGAAAATCAACAAGGTAATTTACCAAAACCACAGGTACCCATACCTAACGTACCTATGCCAAACATAGCGCCAGTGACTGCATCAGTGAATCCAAATACCAACTTGACAAGAACAGAAACTGCATTATTGTCACCTGAAGAACAAGTAATAGCTGCTAGAGGTAGAGGCGGCATAATGGATTTAGTATAATGGCGATAGAACCTAAGACAACTAGAGAACACATTGTAGCCCTGTATGGACACATATCAGGTGTTAAGAAGAACATTCATCACATGCACAAAGGTATTCACGAATTGGGTGGCAAGATAGACAAAATCTATTGGGTTCTTTTAGCTGCGGTGGGGTCCGTAGCCATACTTTTACTAGAAAGATTTATAACTTAAATCCAAGCTCTAAGCTCTTCGCCCATAACCTCAGAGGCTATATTAATTTTTCTTCGTAGAGCCTTGACGATCTTTTCATCTACAGTGTCTTCTGCTATAAGATCTACATATGTCACTGTTTTCTTTTGCCCTATTCTGTGTGCTCTGTCTTCTGATTGCATTCTTTTTTCAAGATCATATCCATTAGAAAAATAAATAACAGTATTAGCTTCTGTTAATGTAATACCATAACCACCTGTCTGTGGTGTACCAATCAAGAACCTTACACCGTTGTTGGCCTGAAATTTTTTAATATTCTTTTGTCGTTGATCCTGTGGAGTCAATCCATAATAATCAACCACGGAACCCGGACCATGTTCTTTCTGTATATGCTTCTTAATGTTCTTAACATCATGTTGGTAGTGGGCCCATATAATAGCTTTACCCTCTACTTCTTCTAGTACATCTAGTAATTCTTGTATTCTATTGTTCTTGATCTCTTGTGTAGAACCATCATTAGCCGTGAAATGACCACAAGTTATTTGATGTAGTCTCATTAGTTGAGATAGAACAGTAACAGAGTTAACTTGTTTACCATTCAATACAGCTACAGCTTCTTTCTTCATCTGATCATACACTTGTCTTTGTTCTTTTGACAAAGATATATTTCTTTTGATGTACACTTTGTCAGGTAGATCTAAACAATCTTGTTTTAATACTCTGTATGAAAAAGGTTTTAACGTGTCAGATAACTCATCAAGATGTCTAAACTTATGTACAACTTGTATAGATCGCCCTGACACATGCATAGTTTTCATCTCTGCATATCTATTTCTAAAACTATAGTACGATGCAAAGTCCAACAATCTTGGATCTAAAAACTCACACTGTGAATATAAATCTAATGGATTCTTAGTTACAGGAGATCCTGTCATAATTCTTTTGTATTTAGCAAGGTTAGACAAAGACAATATATTCTTAGTTCTTTTTGCTTTTGGATTTTTTATTGTTGTAGACTCATCGATAGCTATCATTGATTTGTGTGACCTAAGATATTTAGCTGCAAACAATCTACCTTTATCTGTACTAAAAGCCTCTACATTCATTACAAGGATATGTAGTTCATGACCTGTTTTAAACAGTTGATCTAACTTATCTTGTTGTTTTTTATTTATATTTGCTTGCCACAATACGGTCACATTCTCTATGTGTTCTGGTAAATGGTTTGGCAACTCTTGATTGTACCAAGTACCCACCACACCTTTAGGTGCAATAATTAATGCACCATCTACTCTACCTTTATCGTAAAGCATTGCTAGATTATCTATTAGTACTTTTGTTTTGCCAGTACCCATTTCCATAAAGTATGCGAAGTTATCTCTGTTCCATGACTTTTCTAAAGCAGTCAACTGATGCGCATACGGCTTCATTTTAAATTTATAATTCATAACTTTCTATTGACATAGATATAGGATTATAATAAAAAGTCAAGCATGAAAGAAAAAGAAAGTATGGATTATAAAGATATAAAAATATCTAAACCTACTGTTTATGTTGTGCAAGAGATTGCAGGCACAAGAGAGGGCCGTCCTAAATTTAATATTATGGGTGCAGCAGAATATGGTAAGTTAAAATTTTTATTGGATGAAAGATCACAAATGATTTTTTCACCTGGTCCACTTATTTTTAAATTAAAAAACTTAGTAAAAGATTTCAAA
>FUFK010075483.1_pt1 | contig 12945 bp, 17 predicted proteins | sample 1021851 | NCBI WGS metagenome assembly FUFK01 (sample SAMEA51879418, study PRJEB19060) | metagenome | reverse complement strand
AAGCTAAACAAAGTTTTTCAGAAATCGAACCTAGGCAACATTCTTATCAAGCCAACAAAACTTTACTTCAAAATAATTAATTCTCTCCAGAAAGAAATCGTAATAAATGGATTAGCTCACATAACTGGTGGAGGTATCACAGATAATATTCCGCGCATACTGCCTGATAATTTATCGGCAAGTATTGACTTACGTACTCTAAAAATACCTAATATTTTTAGATATATTCAAGATTTGTCAAAAATAAATGATCTTGAAATGCTCCAAACTTTCAATTGTGGCATTGGTATGGCAGTTATTGTAGATGAAAAGAATATTTCGAAAGTAGATATAATTTTCAAAAAAAATAGACAACCATACAAAATTATTGGTCAAATAATCCACAAACCTTTCCAAGAAAAAATAATATATGTCGATTAAAAAAAGCGTAGTTTTGTTCTCAGGTAATGGCTCTAATTTAAAAAATCTTTTGGAAAATAGTTCAAATATAAAAGATAAATTAATCTATGAAGGTGCCTTCACGAATAATCCAAAAGCAGGAGGCATAGAGATTTGTCAAAATTTCAATCTAGATGTATGTGTGTGTAGTGATGAGGATATTAATTCAGAATTATCTACGTTTTTAAATCAACATGATCCAGATCTTATTGTGCTTGCAGGTTATATGAAAATAATTCCTCCGGAAATTGTGAATCAATATTCTGGTAAAATAGTTAATATACATCCATCCCTTTTGCCTAAGTATCCTGGGCTCAATACCTATGCAAAAGTTTTAGCTAATCATGATGTCTATAATGGTGCGACGGTTCATTTTGTTACATGTGATCTTGATCAAGGTCCAATAATAATCCAAGGTAAATATACTGTTCCAAATGGGTCAGACGAATCATCGCTACAGACTTTAACTCACAACGCAGAGCACATGATATATCCTATTGCAGTAAAGTGGTTTGCAGACAACGTCATCAAAATGAAAGGGGAGAACCTATACTTCAACAATAGAATGATTGAATCTCCCATAGTTTTATTAATTGAGTAGTCAAGATGTATATCATTGTTAAATATATGATCATTTTTTTATGTATGTCACCAATACTTTCATATTCTGAGCCTCATCAATATAAAGCAGTTTATAGTTTTTCGCTGAAGGGAATTGAATTTGCTAACTCAGAGCACAACCTCACTTATGATAAGAATAGAGATGAATGGTGTATAAACACTATAAGCTATACAGTAAACATTTTTAGTCTCAAAGAAGATACTAGAACAGAAAATAGTTGTTTTACTTTTCATAAAACTAACAACAGTGATTTAAACATACCATTGTTGAATGGTTACTTAGGATTTAAAAGTTATCACTTTAAGAGGATAAGATCGGAAGATATAACTAGTGTTGTTAGTAAAGTGATTGACAGTAAAGTAGTGTCTACCCTCAATGAAAAGGATGTTAGATATGATGATAATTCGAAACTTGATAGACTTACTGCTCAAATATTTGGTTATGCTCTTGGTGAGATAAATATAAATGATAAAGGTCGTGAGAGAAAATATACTTTTAGACATATCCGTGATGATAAGATTGAAACAATTTTTGGAGATACTAACGTTAAAATTATTAAAAAAGATATTGTTAATAATAAAAGAAGCTCATTGATATGGTACTCAACAGACAATAACTACCTGCCAGTTATGATTGAGCAATATAGACTAGATAAACTAATGTTTAGAGCAACGCTAAAGAGCTTCGAGGATTAATTATTTGTGCCTTGTTTTTAATCTTAAAGAGTTAATTTTTATAAAGCCCTCTGCATCTCTTTGGTCATATGCTCCAGAGTCATTCTCGAATGTCGATAAGTCCTCGGAATACAACGAATTTGGTGATTTTCTACCCTCAACAATGACATTGCCTTTGAACAGTNTCACTCTCACAGTCCCTGATACCTTTGCTTGTGTTTGGTCTATCAAATTTTGTATTGACTCTCTCTCGGGACTAAACCAGTAGCCATTGTAAATGAGTCTAGAATATCTATTTGTTAAATCCTCTTTTAAATGAAGCANTTCNCTATCAAGAGTAATTGATTCCATTGCTTTATGTGCTTTAAAGTAGATTGTTCCACCAGGTGTTTCGTAACAACCTCTTGATTTGATTCCGACATATCTATTTTCTACTATATCATCCCTACCTATGCCATGATTACCTGCCATGATATTTAAATGATGAAGTACATTCGAAGGACTCATTTTCTTGCCATTGACGGCAGAAATATCACCCTTGGTGAAGGTAAGATCTAAACGCTGTGGTTTTGATTTGCTATTTTCNAGCGATTTAGTTCTNAGCCACATAGATTCTTCTGGTTTCCTCCATGGATCTTCAAGTATCCCTCCTTCATATGATGTATGTAAAATGTTTGCATCCATTGAATAAGGACTTTTTTTNCCATGATCAAANTCAACTGCGATTTGATGTTTTTTAGCATATCTCATCAAATCAGANCTAGAAACGAAGTCCCATTCTCTCCATGGCGCTATTACTTTTATTTTTGGATTTAATGCATAGGCGGCTAGTTCAAACCTAACTTGATCATTTCCTTTACCTGTTGCACCATGACATATGTAATCAGCTTTTTCTTTTTTTGCTATTTCTATAAGCCGTTTGCTGATTAATGGTCTTGCAATTGACGTTCCTAAAAAATATTCTCCTTCATAAATCGCATTTGCTCTAAACATTGGGTATACGTAATTTTTGACAAAATCTTCACGTAAATCCTCAATATAAATTTTTTTGATACCTAATTTTTTTGCTTTAACCCTAGCATCTCTTGTTTCCTCTCCCTGCCCAATGTCTGCTGTAAAGGTGACTACTTCAAGNTCATACTCTTCCATAAGCCATTTCGCAATGACGGAAGTATCCAAGCCACCAGAGTAAGCTAGAACAACCTTCNTAGNCCTCATTCATATCCTCTGATATTTCTGCTTGAGGTTCTACCCACCTAAAACCTTTATCAGTAGATTCCTTTTTCCAAAAAGGAGCTTCACTTTTTAATGCTTCCATGATTTCTCTAGTCGCTTCGAATGCATCTTCTCTGTGTTCAGACCATGTTGCAACTAAAACAATCGGATCTGATGGACTAACAAGACCGACTCTGTGTAAAATTATAGTATCNATAATNTTATATTTTTTNATAGNGTTCTCGGAAATCTTCTCAAGGTAGGACTCAGTCATCTCAGGATAATGCTGTAATTCCATAGACTTTATCTCATCACCAGAATTAATATCTCTCATAGTCCCTAAAAAAACACTGCATGCGCCTATATTTTTTCTATCTTTCAGCTGAGACTTTTTATAGTCAACAAGCTTCTGCCACGGATCAAACTCTTCATTTATAATTTCAATATACATATTTAACCACCTGTCACTGGGGGAAAGAAAGCAACTTCATCCTCGTCTGTGAGTAAATAGTTATCATCTACATACTCATGATTCACTGCCGTCATAACCTTACCAGCATATTTTATATTTTTTGAAACATCTGTCCAAACTTCTCCAACAGTCATTTCATGCTGGAGTACTATTTTTTCAGAAGTCTTTCCTACTGCATCGCTGATACTTGCAAAGTATTTTACTACAATTACCATTATTATGAGTGAATGATACATATATGTTTGAGTAAGTTCAAATATAATGTATGAGGGTTATGCTCGAGTCCTTCCTTTATTACTAAAAACGACTCCTAATAAGATCGATAGGTAACATATAATCAAATAGACCCAGTTGCCATCATTCAATGCTGGATAGATCGGGATTAAAGGGAAAAACATTGCTGTTCCTATAAAGCCTACAAGTATGTGGAACACGCCATAATCTGGAAACATTTGAGCTAATATCTCAAAACCAGCGGCCAAAGCTGAGAGTATCGCAATTGAATAGAAAATATATGACAAGACTCTCACATTATCCTCCGATGTAAGACATTTCGACCTTAGGTAGATCTCTTTTTGATGAAAATCTTATCTGAGAGTACTGATCTGAGCGTTCCATCCAGATTTTTTTGAAGAACTCTAAAAGTTTTTCCTCATAATTATCAGATCTTATTACGCTTTTGATATCAAATCCATTGCTAGCGAATAAGCAGGTGAATAGTTTACCATCTACAGAAAGTCTTGCTCTGTTACAGCTTGAGCAAAAGGGTTGAGTAATGGAAGATATTAATCCAATTGAAGAATTACTATCTTTAATATGCCATTTTTTTGCTGTTGAGGAAGTCTCTGTTTTCATTTGTCTAAGACCATAATATTCATTTATACTCTCAAGTAGACTCTCAGATGAGACAACTTTGCTTGGGTCCCATTTATTTGACTCACCAACATCCATATACTCTATGAATCTGATTTCAGATTTAAAATTTTTCATATGATTGATAATATCTATTACCTCATCATCATTGACATCCTTTATAACAACAGTATTTGTTTTTATAATATTAAAGTGCTTTTCAATACTCTCTAAAATAGGNATTAANCTGAAATTTTTTTTTGTACCATTAATAACAGAAATTTTATTTTGATCCAATGTGTCTAAGCTTAGGGTGATTGAGTCCAGGCCTGATTTTTTTAATTCACTTACTTTATCATCTGATAACAAAGAGCCATTTGTTGTCATGCTAACANGATCAAGCATGACNTCTGTTTTGAGCTTAAAGATAAGTTTATCAATATTTTTTCTCANAAGAGGTTCACCTCCTGTGATACGAACTTTNTTCAAACCTATTTTTTTTAGGAGTTTGCAGATATCAATTATCTCCTCATATGACAAAATATTGTCCTGAGATATATAACTATAGTCTTTATTAAATATATCGGAGGGCATACAATAGCTGCACCTAAAATTACATCGATCAGTTACAGATATTCTTAAATATTCNAAATTTCTTGATAGTTTGTCTGTTACAGTGTTAGNCACAAAATTTGCACTCATGATCTTTGTTTATGNTTATAGTCTTAAACTCATAATTTTTCATATCGATCAACATTANTTTACTGCCGAAGTTATCACCTATGTNACAAATTAACTTGATGCATTCTGTTGCTAGCATCGTACCTACAAGCCCAGTGACACTTCCAAGTATTCCTGAATCGAGACATGATGGAGAAGTGTCTGGCAAATCGTTATATAGGCATCTGTAACATGGCATGTCATCAAGGTCATTTCTAAAAGTAGCAATCTGACCCTGCATTTTTATTGCCGCTCCACTTATTAGCGGTATCTTATTCGCTATTGAGATATTATTAATTTCACTCCTAGTTTGAAAGTTATCTGTACAGTCTATAATGTAGTCATAATCTTTGAGCAGATCTTTATCAAATTTATTATCAATTTTTCTTGGAATTGACTTAATATCTATCTCTGAATTCAATGATTGAAGATTTTTTTTTGCTGCCTCAGCTTTTTTTTCAGATATATCATCTTCAGAGAATAAGACTTGACGATTTAAATTAGATAAAGACACATGATCAAAATCAATTAAACACAAATGGCCTAATCCTGATGATGCTAGATATGTAGCTGCGGGGCATCCAATTCCTCCCAAACCAATTACTGCTACTTTTGATTTAAGAAGAGATAATTGACCGTCTATGTCTATCTCTGGTAAAACAATATTTCTGTTATATCTCAGAAGATCTTTGTCTTGAAGTTCAGCCTTTGTTTTTTTGGCTTGCATTGAATTTTTCCAGCTGTTCTTTAGTAGCTTCTTTTTGATGTTTATTTTTGTACTCATCATATGGCATACCATAAACTAACTCTCTAGCTTGATCGTATGATATTTCNTCNCCATGAGTTGTTGATTCTGANACATACCANTTAGAGATACAGTTTCTACAAAAATTAGCTAAGTTCATCAGATCNATATTCTGCACTTCGGGGTTATCTTGTAAGTGCCTTACTATCCGTCTAAATGTAGCTGCTTCAATTTCTGTTTTTTTATCCATGGTTTAATGATACTACAGATCAATCTCTGGTGAAATAAATTAAGGAATAGAATTAGCTAACTTGATACCAAATAGAATCACTAGAAGGCCAAGAATATAGTTCCAGCTGAATTGATCATTAAGAATAATGATACCAAAGAGGATAGCCCATAGTGGTATTAAAAAATTCATCATTGAAATAAATGAGGCTCCCTCACTCTGCAATATTTGAAAATAAATTACTGTAGCGATAGCTGTACATAAAACCCCAAGAAGTAAAATATTCATATCTAGTAGAAGGTTAGAATAACTTGGTTTCGATTGGTCTATGAATATTAAATAGATTGTCATGAAGAAAGTCGCAAATAAAATCGTACCTGTTGATGCACTAAGCGGATCAGTAATTTTATATTTCTTGCCATAGATTGCTGCAAATGCATAAAGTGTTGCTCCCAATATTACTAATAATTGGGATTCAAATGTTTCGCTTATAGAGTTATCAATAAATAAATCATCCCGATATATAAGAATAAATACGCCTAGGAAAGATATTATAAAGCCTATAAATTTCTGTTTGTTCATTTTTTCATCATCTAAAAACAGATGAGAAAGTAAGATAGTAGAGATTGGCATTGTAGCCATCAATATGCCGGCCATCGCACTATCAATGTTCTTCTGACCAGTGATAATTGCAATAAATGGAATAACAATACCCACCAAGCTCATGAATAAATAATAATTTACTTGAGCAAGATTTATTGAAAATCTTTTATATAAAAAATATATCAATGCGACTAAAAACACCGATCCTGAAATAAGCCTTCCTGCAACNATCACCTCTGGCGTGAATGAGTCTANAGCCATCTTATTAAGGGTGAATGCCCCGCCCCATATAGCAGATAGTAAAATTAGTAGGAACCAGTTAGATTTGACTAAATTCATGTTAATATCATTGAAAGCATATGAAAATTTTATCTATAAATACTTCTGAACCACAAAAGGTTATTTTTAATGGTAAAGAGCTTATCACAAGTATCTATAAAAAGCCTGTTTCAAAAAAGGTGCAAGTGACACCCCAAGGCATAGANGGTGACAGGCAAGCTGATTTAAGNGTTCATGGTGGTTTTGATAAAGCAGTATATGGGTATTCTTACACTCATTACAAACTATGGGGTGAACGTTTAGAAAAAGATTTCAAAGAATTTGGACTGGTTGGAGAAAATCTAACAATTGATGAGTTTGATGAAAATACTATAAACATCGGAGACAGATTCCAGATAAATGATTGCATTCTTCAAGTCAGTCAACCAAGGATTCCCTGTTATAAAATTGGGATTAAAATGAATAGCAGAGATTTTCCTAAAATGTTTTCTCAATCAGGNCTACTTGGAAGCTATTTCAGAGTTATCCAACAGGGTAGCATTGAAACCGGTGATCAAATAGAGAAGGTCCATTCAGAAGAAAATTCAATGAGCTTAAAAGAAATAGCCTCTGTCCTATTTGTAGATATAAAAAATATAGACCTAATGAAAAAAGCNCTCGATATTAAACNTTTAACTGAAGAGATCAAAGAAAAATTTAGAGAAAGGCTTATGAAACTAGGTGATTTTTCTTCGCTCTAAAATATGATTAAACGTCAAAATCTTAAAGTTGTTGAAAATACAGTAAATAAAGTCTCATGCGCAGGTGATGAAAAGTCTGGCAAACATCCATTAGTTTATTTAACTATAAAAGATGGAAGTGCAGAATGTTATTACTGTGGTAAAATGTTCGTTACTAAAGATACACATGAGAAATACCTCAATAAAGTGAGAAAAAAATTTAAGAAAGCCACTAAAAATGTTTAAAAAGAGAAAGACAATAAAACAAGTTGAAGANGGAAANGANCTTGCTCCTAAATTTGACCANAATGGTTTTATACCTGTNGTAACGACTGATGCTAAATCAGGAGTAGTTTTAATGCATGCCTATATGAATGATGAGGCATTAAAGAAAACTATCGCGACTAAGGAAGCTCATTACTATAGTAGNAGNAGNAAATGTTTNTGGCATAAAGGTGCNACTAGTGGATTANTNCAAGATGTNAAAAATATATANATCGATGATGATCAAGACTGTGTTTGGTTGAACGTAATCGTTCGNGGCGAAGCCAGTTGTCATGTAGGTTANAAATCATGNTTTTATAGAGANATTGATATTAACTCAAAACAACTTGAACTCAAGTTTATTGAAGATGAAAAAATATTTGATCCTGATGAGGTTTATGGTGATGCACCAAACCCCACCATCCTATAGATTCAAGTTTTTAACAAAAAAATTGGCAAATAAACCTAACAAGTAAAGTGTTACTACNANATAGACAATTCCAAGTGACATTGATGAGAAAAAATATAATATTGACGGGATTGGACTATATTGTGAAAAATATCCATGAGTGAAATGTATAAATATTAACAATGGTATGGATATTAGAGAACCATGTAATACGTTTTTAATAATGCTTTTAATAAAATCCATAGCTTTACCAAATGTCTAAAATCAGTATATCAAAAAAAACTGCTTGGTCACTTATTTTAAAAATTAATACTAAAATTTCATGCAATAATAATTTAGTTAATATTAATGANGATATAAGAGGTCATAAAATTAATATTATCTTCAACAANAGCAATAATNATATAGAAAATTCTAATCTAACAGATGATCATGAAGTAAATGACTTACTTAAAATTTTCCTACCTATCGTTTGCTCCTCAAAAAAAACACAATTTATTGCACANATCGCACANTCATTGGATGGTTTCATTGCGACTAATTCAGGAGAATCAAAATATATAAGTAGNAAAGAAAACTTGGACCATATACATCGNTTACGTGCTATCTCAGANATCATNATTGTAGGCGCCAATACTTTTCGTGAGGATAANCCAAAACTGACAACACGNTTGGTTGAGGGCGATAATCCGAAAATATATGTATTTGATCCAAAAAAAATTCTTAAATCAAGTCANACATCAAGNAANATAAAAATAATAAGTGATAAAGATNTAATGAGAAATAAATTTAAGAAATACAAGACAATATATATTGAAGGTGGTGGAAGAACAATTTCATATTTTATGGAAAAAAACATACTTGATCGTATTCATGTCTGTCTATGTCCTATAATACTCGGTGGAGGAAGGCCTTCTTTTATTGAAAACAAAAACATAAGTATAAACAATTTAAAATCTTATGATCCAAAGCATTATCAAATGGGAAATGATGTTTTGTTTGATCTCAAGGTTAGATAGTACCTCTTTTTAGGAAGAAATAAGCGCCTGGCAAAGAACACAACAAATTACACAGACCATAAACTATAGCTACGGTGACACTGGCTGATACTGATAAACCAAGGAGAAAAGATATGACTAGCGCGGTCGTCTCTCTTATTCCCCAGCCTCCTATACTTACAGGGAGTGCCATAGAAAATAAGATAATTGGTGCAAAAACGAAGAAACTTATCAAATCTATGTTCAAATTTAATGAGTACGCACAGATTATATATGTTGTTATATAAGTCAAAACAATAATTAAAGATAATAAAAAATGCTTGTAAAGACGTTTACCGCTAAATATATATTTGAAGTTTATAAAATACTGATTTTTCTTTTGATAAAAAAATAAGAGCTTTGTCAGAATAACAAATATGATGATTATAGCTAGTACATAAGTAGAAGCCATATATTTTTCATTTACTATAAAAAATATCTGAAGTGAAAATATGAATGTTACTACAAGAGCAAGTTGTCCAGATAATCTCTCAAAAATTACAGATTGCAAAGATTTTATGAAATTGCTTCTGTTTTTATTATTAACTTTAATATTCAGTGTTCTATATAGATCTCCTAGAATTCCTGTTGGTAAGATGTTATTCATGAATCCTGCNATATAATANTACCTTATTGCNTCACTATAATTTATCGAAGACTGTGTTTTGGATGCAATGAAACACCATCTCCATGCGGATAGTAAATATTGAAATATACTCACTGCTAATACCAGCGGCAAAAAAAGCAGATCAACACTTACTAAAATGTGTACTATTTCACTTCCATATATCTGAAATATATAAAACATAAGAGTTAGTGANAGTATGTATTTAATATATTTCTTCACTTTTTATNNAGCAATAAATCTTTATGTCCNACTTGNACCTTAATTGNTTTGTTNGNAATNCTNTCAATTTTGTNATTATGCCAGCGTCTTAACATAGACCTATCTATACCATCCATGTGGAAAAGAGATTTTTTAATGTCTGATACATATCTCTTCAAGAATATAATATCATCCAAAGATTCATTCTGAATGATCCAAGGGGAATCAGCAATTTTGATCTTATACCCTAATTCTCTAGCTTTTTTGGAAACATAATCAATGGATTTGTATCCTAAAGCCTTGCCGAATCCTTTGTCATATGACTGGTGTTTGTTGAAATAGGACATTATATATTTATCATATGGATGACTCAGCCTCCACTTGACTTTACCGTCAAAGCATAAAGATAAAAATAATATATTATCGTGATTTATTTTGTTCAGACAAATATCAATAGATGATTTGGACATCAGATCTATGGCCGCAGAATAACTTATGATATGTGGTTGTGTGTCTTTTATTTCATACGTATCACAATTTTCTTTAACTATAGACACATCAAATTTTTGCTGAGACTTATCACTTATAGTAAGGTCTAGATTATTTGTATTTGATTTTATTACATAAATATTTTTAAAATTTTGTCTAAGATTGCTTTTTATAGATTTAAGTAANTTGATNTCATTATCNACNAGTATAGCTCTATTAGGANATAGTCCCTGTTTAAGTGCCCATATTAAAAAACTNCCCGAGCCTGTACACATATCGATCATGTNATAGTTTTGTTTTAGATTATTTTTCTCAATAAATTCATTTAGAATTCCACTTCTTGCTATGGTGTCATAGTGAATTCTCATGTTTATCCAAGATTTACTAAACTTACTATCCATCTAACACCCGCTTGAATTTGGAGCCTACATCATCCCAGCTCATAAGAGAGGAATTNTTGTTTGGGGATATATCNTGTGACAAATCATTNACTGCTTTTGCAATCTCAAGGTAGTTATTTTTATTAACATATTTTCTTTTAAAGCCTTTTAAATTTTCATGAAATACAGGCAAGTCTGAGACTACGAGNGGTAGTCCAAGTGCTCCAGCTTCAACGTTTGCCATACCATATCCCTCATAATGACTCATACACATATAAATCCTAGAATCAATCAAAGTCTGAAATAGATCAGAATGTTTATTGATTACTCCGAGAAANTTAACTCTATTTGTAAGACCTAGTTGNGNAATAATTTCGTTTATANTTAAGAAGTAATTATCATCATTNTCATATTTTCCAACGATTAATAATTTCCATTTATCATCCAGATGAATTAGTGCTTGTATACATGATTCGATATTTTTTCTTGGTATGACGGATCCAACACAGATGAGATTATAATTTTTTGGCTCGTGCTGGTTATTTCTTAAATATATGTCATCGATACCAGGTTGTATTACATCGATTGTTTTTCTGTTATTTAACATTTTTTGAATTACTTTCCTCATAGTTTTACTAACAGTAATCAGGCCATGTGCTTTAGAAAAAATCATTCGTTCTTTTAGTTTTAAAGAAATAACCCCAAATTTATTATTCTCATATGATACCGGATGATGGATCAGTAGAATTACACGGTATTTTCTTACAATTGTGTTCATTAAACAATACATCTTAGATGCTAAGAGACCATCAATAATTAGTGTAGATCTTTTAGGCAAACCGTTTATGGTGTTTAAAAAATTGAAAGTAAGTGCTGATGAACTTGTTGGAGAAATATTAGTAATTTTAAATCCTGTTTTTTTAAGATAATTTAAAATTTTTTTATCGTATTTATTTCCGCCAGTGATGCTTGAAAGATCTGGAGTGATAAAATAATTCACTTTATATTGTTTTTGTATATGAAGCTGAGGCTAAATGATTTTCTTTAAGTGATATTTTTATTGCAGAAAGTTTATTCACTTGAAAATTTCTTATTTTTAGTTCATCAAAGATCTCATCAGTAAATCGTTTAGCCATAAACTCTGTTGTGGTAATCTCATCTTTAAGCTCGTCTAAATCATCTAGATTTTTATAATTATATTTTTCTATTACAGTTTTCAGGATATCTGTCGCTAGGCCAATATCAATTATAATATTGTTGTTTATGAGTTTGTCGGAAAGTAACATCATATCAATAATATATGTTGTTCCATGAAGATGTTTAGCTGGTCCNAAGAAATCATCNTTCANNCTNTGNGCAATAAAACAGTAGTCCCTTATTTTTAATTCNTACATTAGTANCTCACTACCTTACACAAACCTTTAAGGTATTCNTTTTTNAAAAACNTAGGCAAGTCTTTNAACTTGATCTCATTTTTATCAATCAATATNTCNAGAACATCATCATCCANCATTTTTAATGCGAGATTCCTTCTTTTTAGGTTATCAAATTTTCTAAGTTTATAAGATGGCATATTACCTACTTGAGAGAATATTATATTTAAACGTCTTGAAAAACAATTCTCTCCCATTCTAATTTTGGANTGTTGCTTNCCGTACCAGCTTAACACACAAATTTTTGTATCAAGATCGNTGAAACGCTGAAGTTGATCAAGCGCAGCAATATTTCCTGAGCATTCGTATATTATGTCGGGGTTTTTGATGTTTTTGATATTATTGTTAAAATTTATATTCAATCTATTACATAACATTCTTTTTTTGTTGTCTTTATCAATCATGATCACTTCAATACCAAAAGTTTTCGATAGAACATAAGCCATTAATAGACCAACAATACCAGCACCGATTATGTAAACCTTATCACCAATAGATGGCATGCTATCCCACATAGCATTTATAGCTGTCTCCATATT
>FUFK010065127.1_pt1 | contig 12946 bp, 9 predicted proteins | sample 1021851 | NCBI WGS metagenome assembly FUFK01 (sample SAMEA51879418, study PRJEB19060) | metagenome | reverse complement strand
CATTTCTACTCCTCAAAAAAGTTTGCGTTTATTTCCGTGTATTTCTCGTATTCTTCTGGTAAATCATCTTCATCATAGATAGCATCTACCGGACACTCAGGTTCACAAGCTCCACAATCTATACATTCTTCTGGATTGATAAATAATTGCATACCTGCAACTGATTCCAATCCCTCAACTTCTGCACCTGCTCCTTCTTTATCAATTGGCCCGTGAATACAATCCACTGGACAAACTGCTACACAAGCTGTATCACAAGTTGAGATACAAGGTTCTGTTATTACAAATGTCATTTGTTTTTAAATTTTGCTAATGGGTCTCCGTGAAAATCTACTTCGTGTGTTTCAATTGATTTACTCACACTTCTAATACTTCTGTTAAGATTTTTCACTTCACCTTGTAGTTCTACGATATCACCTTTGATGTCTGATAAGTCTGCACCAGCGTCAATTCTTTCTTTAAGATAATCAATATCTTTTTCAAAAGCATCTAACTTCTGTCCGACTAATTCAATATCTGATGTTTCTGCAAATCCTTGAACTACTTCTTCTAATGAATCTATTCTACCGGTAAAAGTATACCAACCTGCTATAAAAGATGATAATACCGTAACGATAGCTACTATGTTTTGTATTGATAATCCAAACTTTGCGTTTTGTAGATTATCTACTAATTGTTCTGCGTCTACTTGTTTCGCCATTTTTTACTCCTTATAAATCAAACCCAAATGAAATCATCAAGGTTTCGTTGTGAAAACTATCTGTATTGTAATAATATGCTAATGATAAATCTACAATACCTGCGTCAATACTACCACCTAATGTGATATAATCAACATCAAATTCTGACTCTGTGTAGTATCCTAATTTAAGACTTGCTATACCTAAGTCATATTGTCCACCTAATCCAATTGAGTTGTAGTCCTCATAGAATTTAACATCTGATGCTAATGTAAAGTCTCCAAACTTTTGTCCAACACCAATACCTACTGACATAGGTAGATTTAATGTTTGGTCTAAAAATTCTGTTTCTCCACCAACATCTTTTAGAACTAATCCTAATGATGTATTACCGAACTCTTTGTAAGCACCAATATCAAATCCATAATTCATCTTGATATCAAAACTATCAATAAAGTTATGATTATATAGATTTAGTCTGGCTCCGAATAACCAATCACCAATTCCAAATCCATATCCACCACTTACTCTATATGATGATGACTCAAAATCTCCGAGTATAATACCACCTGAGTTTGCTTCAATTTGTGTTCCATAATTAAAATAAAATATCTCACTTGACCAACCTAAGTCTGATGTGTATAGAATACTTTGGTATCCCATATCATCAGTAAGATTTGGTAGCCAATCAACATAGGATATTTCTTGGTGTCTTTTATTTAATCCTGCAAACGCTGGATTGTGAAATACATTTTTCACATCTGCGTGTGCGATACCAACATTACCCATAGCTGAACTATTTACACTTGGATTAAGTGTAAACACATTGTTTGCTTGTGCGAATAATGTTCCTGTTAATACTAATAAACTTAATAGTTTTTTCATAATTACTCCTTATTTAATAATTGTAAATTTCTTAGACTTAATTCTGTCTTCTGTTTCCATTACGAATAGATAAACACCAGATTCTAATTCTTGGTATCCACCATATCCCTCACCGAAAGCATCTGGCAAGTCTGAGAAAGTGTAAGTGTGCATTCCGTCACTAACTACTTCATCTAATAAAGTTCCAACCTTTTGTCCATTTACATTGTAAATACTGATTGATACTTGACCTGTTTCAGCCATATAGAATTGGAAGTTAAGTGAACTATGTTCGTCATCTTTATATGGATTAGGGAAAACATAAGTCATTTCGTCTTCCGTTGGTTGTCCTCCACCGAACGCCCAATACTTGTTCCATATATTGATTTTACCACTTTGTCTTTCCATTAGTAAGTCATCACCTGCTGGATTACCTGCATTTGCTTTACCTACGAATTGTAAGTCTGCTTCTGTCCACTCTTGGTTGTTGTTTTCATTTAGTGTTGAATTAAATACTAACTCTAAACCAACCATTTCTTCTGTGATATAATAATCTTCTGGTGCATTGTTTGGTGAATTTTCTAATGCTCCAAATGAAATTGTTATGTATCCGTTCTCATCTACTTCACTTTCATTTAGATAAGTAAGATAAGGACCAGGTAATAATCCTGTTTGAGCGTCAATGAATTGTAGTTGTTGACTATCAAATCTAACCTCAAATTCAAATCCTGCTATCTTTGTAGGTTCTCCACTAAAAGCATCTATACTTGGTGTAATAGTCAATGGAACTACAACTTGATTACCCATTTGAACTTTAACACTTCCGTCTGCTGGCAGTGATAAACTTACATCAGGTGTTGTAGCCATTGTTCTACTACTTCCGTCATAATTTCCACTATTATCATCAGCGTATGTCCAAGCACTTGGTGCGTCATCACAAGTTGCATTTACACAATCTTGATTCCAAGATGTTGTTCCACCATTATCACTTTGTACCGTGTGTGTATCCCAACGATAGTAAGTTGCTCCTGTGTAAGCGTCTTGGTATCCATCTGCATTTTCACCTGTTTCTTGAACTTTTGTTCCTGTTAAATTCATATCACCTGTAAAGTAGTATGCTATTTCATCATTTGTATAATCTGGATTTACATCTCCGTCTGTTGTTACATCAGGGTCATCAAATGTTGATGTTCCTGCTCCGATATCGACTCGTAATGTATCTAATCCTGTTTGAACATCATTCATTAGTGGATTTAACCAAATAACTTCACCTGCGTCTTGTGTTAATACTTCTGTTTCTTGGTTCAAATTATCGTCCCAAAATACACTAAACTCTCGTCTTTGTTTTGTATCACCACCTCTTAATGTTTGGTAGTAAGTATATGAGTCATCATTTCCATTTAGATTATCAATACTTGACCATTGTTGATATGTGTTTCCGTTGATGTGTGTGTATTCTGTATCAAACACTCCACTTACATACGCCCATAAAAAGTATGTATCATTTAATTGGAACACATCATCTCCGTCCACATCACCAATCAAATAAGCACTTGGTGAATCTACATTGATATCACTTTCATTTTCAAATTTGTTTGATTGGAAATTAAATGATGCGATTGCGTCATTGATGTTTGTAATCGCTCCTCTATCTAATTCTAATTGTGTGTGAGAACCAATGTCGTCATTTGCGTCTGGTGGCCAGAACGATACTCTATAATTATTGTTTCTTGGTAATTGAATATTATAATACCCATATTCATCTGTGTAGGTATAATCAAAGTAAGACACACCTCTAAATCCATTACCAGGTAATGCTTGATTTGCTAATGTTGTTGTTCCATTAGTATCTAACATTTTTAGATAGTAGTATGTTCCACTATCATCACCGATAACATCATCAGATAAATCTTCATCTGCTGTGTTTGCGTCATCATCAATATCCTCTATGTTATACCAATTGGAATACGATGGGTCATTATTATCATTATTTTCATCTAATTCAAATACGACTTTCCAATAAGGATAAGCTTTCTGAACAAATGTATCATCATCTACTCCATCACTATCTGTGTCTGTTTTCTCACCGATATATCTTGCGAAACCTTCAACATCAACAAGTTTCGGGTGTAGAGTAATATCACCTCTTGCTCCACCATTGTTTGTTGAATCTGTTCCCCAGTTTCCGTCAATGTAAACTTTGTAAGGTAATAAATAATCATCACTCACATAAGTGTAATAACCACTACCACCACTATAAAGTGTTGGAATTCTAAATGAGTGTGGTTCGTAATTATCCACTACATCATTTATTCTAAATTGTAATTTAAGGATTTGAACTTCGTTTCCGTCCCCATTACCAAATTTTTTATCTGGACCCGTTGTTCCGTCGTCGTCGTGTCCGTGTGATACCATAGTAATTCTCAACCAATCATAACTTGTATCCGTTGCTGATTGTTCATTACCACTATCTTGAATACTATCTGTGTATCCTACATTAGAGAAGTGAACCACTTCAAAAGAATAATCGTCATCTGATTCTTCACCTTCGTTCCAATTTACAATATGACTACCTTTAACTACTCGTGAGTTTCCTTGATTCCAAGCATTGACTGATGTTTCGTCATTGTCTTCAATTCCGTCATCTTCTANCCAAGTAATTAAGTCATTATCAAATGCAATATCAAATCTAAATGCAGTTAGGTCAGCACCATTGTCATCAATAGTGATTTCCATTTCTAAAATNTCATCTCTCCAACTATCAAAATTNTTATTTTTATAAGCTGGTGTAGATACATCATCTGCCAAAAATGTTTGTAATTGTACGGTTTCTTGGTTTTTCCACCAATATTCTGGTGTCTTCCATTCACCAATTTGTTTAACTCTTATGATTGGGGTTTGTCCAAAGACAAAACCAAACATAACTGCCGTCATAACCATTTTTTTCATAAAACTGAACATTGTTTTCTCCGTTGGTTTTTTACAATAATAAATATAAGATTGGTAAAGATTATACATCAAACCTAACGATAAAACTTGTTTCTATATCGTCAGATAATTTGATAGGTTTTGCGAGTTTTCCGTGAACTAAAAGTTCTCCATTTTCACTATATAAACCAATGTCAGAAACAAAAGGTCTAAAATTAGACTCTGTTACGAAACCTAATGATTGGGTAGCTGCGTTATAATGTGTTGCATAACTACCTGTTCCTTGTCCACTTGGTTGGTCACTTGGTGGGAAATAATTAGACATACTAACAACACCTTCTCTCATAGTGATACTACCACTACGACCAGGCGTTATACTAATATTTGTTGTAGTGTTGAATTCATTTGGTTTACATCTTACACGATATTCATATTGATAATGAGTTTGTGTTGCTTTATATTTTAGATTGTATGAAGTTCCAAATCCAACATCTTTATATGAACCTGTATCAGTAAATACTAATAGTCCTTGTTCGTAAAATATGTTTCCTACTTCTGAACCACTTCCACGAGTTGCCGCAGCTGTTGAACTACCACTTAAAAATTTGTTTGTTTTAAAAGTAGAGAAACTCGCTGAGTGATTGTTATCATATAGATTACCCTCTCCGTCATCTCGAATATCAAAAGTAACACCACCTACGGTAGCTGATAATTCAACACTTTGTGGTTTTATTTTTTCTCCAAACAATTCTCTTGCTACACTAATAACTGATGCTGAATTATGTAGATTTCTGTTCATAGAACCTGAACGAACATAGTTTCTTCCGTGATTAGAATAGAATAAATTATGCAACATAGTGTATGTTGGATATCCAAAGAAATTTGTTGATACTGAACCTGTTGTGATTGTAGTGATTGCGTCTGATGAACTTACATAATTAAATCGTGAACCACTACGAGCTTTGATTGCGAATACACCGCTACCACTATCGTTGTTAGTGAATGAAAAGTTCTTAAAAGATTGAAAGGACTTTATTGTAGCGTCATTGTCTAAGTCAAGATTTTTGAACATTAGGTTGTCCTAAAAATCAAGTTTCACTTTAATAATAGCTTCCCTTGAATATGATTTTAATAATGGTTGTGATAATTTAGCAATCGCTAATAGTTCATTGTTATCATTATAAAGACCAACTTGTGTAATAAAAGTTTTAGGGTCTTTAAAGAAAGTTCCTTGTGTAAAACTTCCGTCCGAACCAGTAGAGAAAGTTGGATTAGCACTGAAGTTAAAGTCTTTGTTATTTGCTCTAACAAAGTAATTTGTTGAACTAATCTCTTCTTCTCGTCTTGCTTGGAAACTTGAACCAGAAACAATTACATCAAAAAATGCTTCTGAACGACTAATGTGTTGGTCAGCGTCTCTTGCATTTGCAGTTAAACCACCACTCGCTTCCATTTGAGCTGCGTCTAACAATATGATACCTAAATCTGGATAGAATAATCCTAAACCACCACCAGGTTGATTTGCTGCTGTTGTGTTAACTCCGTCTGAAATAGAACCACTAACAACATTAAATACTCTACCACCTTCTTCAACGGTAGGATTTGTTGTAGCACCACTATCATCAATCAACTGAATTTTTGCTGCTTTACCAGCCATTTGACCTGATAATTGTAATTCCCAATTACCTGGGTCTATCTTTTCTCTTTGTCTTGCTCTTTGGAAAGAAATGAAATAAAAGTCTTCACTTGTTCCTGAGTGACCAGTAAATGTAAATTCACTTGTGTTTGGTGCTAATATAAGATTTCTAAATTGTCTATAAAGTGCAGCTGATTGTCTACCACCTGTTGTCAGTTTAGATACATTACCCTTTGAACCACTTCCGTGAACGTGAGCGTATCCAATTGCGAATTGTGTTTCTGCTGAACTTGATTGATTTGGGTCTTCGTTATATAGTTCTAAAAATGAACCTGTAATATTTCCATTAGTTGATTGAGTAAAAAAGGAAGTAAGTGTAGAACTACCACCTGTCCATAATCCACTTGAAATAGTAGTTCGTTGATTTTCAACTATGTCTGTTTCTGGGTTAAATGATTGATATGCCATTATTTACTCCTTAATTTTTACTTGGGTCTGCTTTTACGGTAATTGGTAAAGTTATGGTCGCGCCTGTTACATTACCTGTAATTTGTAAATTAGTGTTAGTGTCTACTGATAACGACCTTGCAACTAATCGAACACTTTTACCAACTACGGTAAATGAGCGTTTTCTTTCTGCTGCATTTAAAAATACTGTCGTTGTTGCTGTATCAGTAAAACCTTCTGCTCCCTCAGGACTTACACTTGCAAGGTCTGCATTGAACAATGTAAATGTATAGTTTTCAGTTGGTGCATTTCTTGTGTTTGGTGTAATAGTTTCTAAATCACCTGGCGCATCAAATGTATATGATGGTGCTCCAACATTCAATATAGGAAGTTTTGCTGTTTCCTTTGGAAGTGTTGTTAATTTATATCTCATTAATTGATTTTCATCTACGAATGCTTCTAATAGTGGCATATTTTCAATTACTGCCGCATAGAAGTTTGACCCATTTGGGTGTGATGTATCGTAAAGATTGTAATCAATCTCATCATCTGCTAACGCAAATTTTGTAATTTTAAATTCGTTCTGCCCTCTTGCCAAAAGTTCACGACCTTTTTTTGTCAAAATAGCATCTACTGTTATACTTGTATTGTCTAAAAATCCCATTTTATTTTACTCCTGTGGAAATTATATAACTATTCTTATTCATTAATAAATATAAGAAAGTCAAATTTTCCATTAGTTTTATTCTGTTCTTAACTTACTTGTTTCTGAATCTTGTGTTTTTAAGACGGTAGGTGCAACTTCATTTACTATGATAGGTTCTTCTCCGTCAATTGTATTGTCTCTTGTTAATAATGTTCCTTGATAAAATGCTCTAAATAAGTTTGTATCTACTGCCATACTCTCTACATCTGATTGTAAAAATGATGAACTATAAGCGTGTGTTGGCCCAATTGATGCGCTCAAGGAACTTGAATAATAGTATTCTTTTACATTTACTTTCTTTGATAATGTTGAACCCGTAACATTAGGTTGTAATACTTCCGTAAAAATGTTATTATGTGAACCTGAAACAATACTTGCTGTCGCATATAATGTTCCGTATTCACTTCGTTTATCAATATCATCTAACACCATTAGTGAACGATTGTTTAAAAATCCTAATGATGAACCTGTATCAAAGAATGCTAAATTTAATACACCATTGTAAGTTGTGTATTCACCACTTGTTTCAAAATAATTGTCGTTAGAACCTGTAATATATCTTGTTACTTTAAGTCCGTCATCAAAGTGTCCTGCATTTTCATAGTATGTATTTTCAAATTCAGGTGTTCTAACAATTACTTGTTTACTTCTTTCCAATATNTTAGGTTCAATCAATACACCAACATTTGTTTTTGCTCTCGCAGGAACTAATTGCAATAATGTATCATAAACACTTGAATCATAGAATTGTAATATTCTTAAATAATCAAAGAAATTATTTGTCATATCATATCGTTTAAAATATTCTTTTCTTAAATCTCTTAAATCTGTATAAATTGGTTTTGTTTCATCTCTTGGGTCTCCAATGAAATCATCAAAGTTAAAATCTGCAATACTATACATTATGTCTTCATTAACAACATCAACTGGTGAAAAATAAACACCTAATGAGTGGTCATCTAATGGTGCAAAATCATCATTAGATTTTTCTACTCTTTGGTCAACCATTAGTTGTCTACCCTCAGGAAGTGTAGTATCTTCTATTCTAATCTTTGTAGCGTTTCTACGAGTAGGGCCCAAGCTTGGAACTCTTAATTTTTCTTGGTCTTCTATTGTTCTTGAAAAGTTTCCTGTAAATCCATTTGCGTCAACCGAGTGAGCTTCTGTAACACTACCACCTGGATATAATGATAAATTATGTGCAGTGTTAGAAGCTGTTGCTTTAGCCGCTACGGATAAATCTTTGTTCTCATCTAATTGATAACGAACTAATAATTCGTCATATGATGATGAATAGTGATTACCATTATATGCCTTTGGAACACGAACGTGATTATCAAATATACTTTGTGATAAAGGTTCTGACCATAAACGATACTCCATTAATGAACCTGTAAATTGTGTTCCAAATGAACTACCACTACCACCTAAGAAAACGTGTCCACTTGAAGTAAATGCCGCATTAATTGCGGATGCTGTAACTTCCATACTTTGACTATCTTGATATAAAAGCTTTTGCCTTGAAGACTCATAATATTTCGTAGTCAATTCAAATGATGAACTTGCGTGAATACTATCATCATCAAATTCTAAACCATTACTTGCTGACTTTCTTGTCAACATAACTGACCACATTTCGTCATTGTAAAATGGTTGTAATGATGATGTTATATAATTTACACTTCCGTCTGAACCACTAATGGTAAATCTTAAAAATCCGTAGTCATCTGTTTCACCATTGTCTTGTAATGAGATAGCGAAGTCGTCATCTTTTTGTAAAATTACTTGGTCTTGTGATTTAGGACTTCTAAATCTAAATTCTATTGTGTCAGGTATCAATCCATTAGAACCAGTAGCCCAATTAGATTGTATGTATTGTCCTGATTTGAAATCTAATGCTCTTGTAAATTTTCTTTTTATTTCATAACTAACTCTTGTTCCTTTATCAGGCCCACCATACTCACGAACTCTTAACATAGTGCTCGGAATACCATAACAATTTAATAATCCTTTTAATGCTCTTTCTGTTCCTTTTGCTTTAATAAAGAAAGGTAGGTTTGCTAATATTCTTTTCCAAATTTTTTCCGTAACTTNTTCTTGTGGTGATTCATATAAATCACTTCCGTCTGTGTCTTTACCTAACAAATATGTAGGAAGTGTTAATAAATCATTACCACTATATAAATTCATACCAAGTGCGTTTGCATAATGTATCGCTACATCTTTTGATATACCTTCAGATATTTTATTTACTCTAACATTTAAATCTGTCAAAGATGTTGTGTATGTCCATATCTCATCAAAGTATTGTCCAACCATATCCATAAATTCTAAAAACACATTGTTTTGTGTGTCTGCATAAACGTGTTCTGGTAAAGAGTTTCTAAGTGAGTCCATATTTGTTTGGTCATAAGTTGAAGCACTTGAAACCATATTGTCAAACCATATACTCGCTGTTGGGTCATTAACACCTCTAAGTGTATAGTCTGATGTAGAAGCACTAATTGGGTGTGAAGTTGTAACTTTTGGCCATGCTGTATCGTGGAATTGTCCGTCTGATGAACTAACATAAGATGAACTTTCAAAATACATATAATGTTCAAATGGGTCAAAAGAATTTTTTACTCTTTGTCTTTTTGCTTCTAATTGTTGAATTGTTTCTAATGAACTTGATACATTTTGTAATGATTGACTATCAGTATTGTATGTTTCAATTAATTGTAATTTCTTTTTAAAATTACGAACTCTTGATTCAACATTTGAAAAGTGAATAAAGTTTCCAAAGCCAGTGTCATCTGTTTCAATATTTAAATCTGTTGTCGTTTTTTGATAATCTATATTTGGTTCAACATCTAATATACTTTGTGAAATTAATAGTCTTTCAATATCTCTTGTATCATCGGCATTTGAACTTGTTAATGAGTTGTGTGATTTATATTCTGTTCCTTGAAAATTAATTGGATTATCAACTGAATTAAAGTTTGGTAATCGTAAAAATATTCCATCATCAATATCATCTTCAAATGGAATTAATCTTACATTATCAACATAGTCAGGTAATCTTTTTTCTACAAATGTAAATCCTTCTCCAAACTCAACATCAGGAGAAAGTGGTTGTTTTGTTTTTAAAATTCTTTGTTCTCCGTCAACACCTAAAACACTATTAATAACAAGATAATATTGTGAGTCTATTTTTGCATAAGTTTTATATCTTTCAATATTATTTTTTACATAGTTTACTCTAAACCCCTTAAATTTTAAAGCTGCTTGGTCATCACCTTTATGTTTATATAAATTTACTCCGTCATTATAAGATAATGAAACTCTAACACGATTACTATCTAATACTTCTTCAATAGTCGCTACATAATCTCTTGGTGATAAATTTGATTGTTCTTCATTTGGATTAACAATTTCCTCGTCAGCTGTTAAACCTTGTTTATTAATTACCTCACCATTTGCATTTATAACTTTTCTTTTTATTAATTCTTCTTTTGTAAAAGCACCACCAACATTACCTAATCCGTCTACATTTAAAGCTGCCTTTGTTTCATCACTAACAAAAAACGCTTCACCTGCTTCATCTCTACCACTTTCAACGTGTTCTCTAAATTCATCTCTTAATGCTTGAATACTTGGTGGTGGATTTTTTGGGTCAAACCTTGCGTCTTTGATTGGGTCAACAATCATTTTTCCGTCAGCACCTATTTCCTCTAATACAACTCCACCTGGCCCAAGAACTTCTGTTACTCCGTCAGGTCTAACAAGTGTTTGTGAATTTTTAAATGGTGGGCCTTCAACATAATTGTTTGGTTTAGGTTGTGGTGTTTGAACTCCAGGTGTATCACTCGTTCTAATATTAGTTTGAGTTCTTCTGTATCCTCTACTACCTGCTCCAGCTATTCTTGATTTTGTAGTTGCTCTTGCCATTAATAACTACCTCTACTTCTTGTTCGTGTTGGCCTTGATGTTCTCATTGGTGTTGATGTTCTTGTCTGTTGTCTTGTTATTGATTGTCCTGCAATTGTTCTTGTTGGTCTTGGTTCAACAACTGGAACACTTGGTCTTGGACGAACCATTTGTATCATTGATTGAATTGGTCTTGGTGTTGATTTCTTTTTTGTTTTCCTTGTAATCTCAATTTGTTCATTAATAACATTTATAACTGCTACTGCGCCTGACAATTCTGGTTTTGGTTTTAAACCTGCTTTGATATTATTTTTAGCATTATTCTTTTTAGATAAATCTTTTCTATTATCAACATTTGTTTTTTTTCTTGTTATAGGTGTAGTTTTTTTCTTCTTTTTAGCTTTTAAAGAAGTATCTAAAATTTTTTGTTCCTTTACTTCACCTGTTCCTATAACTCCCAAACCTGTTTTAATCTCAGGTAGTTCCTCAGAAAAATCATTAATATCAATTCTACTTGGACCAGGATACTTATCAATATCCTCAGTTTCTAATTTCAATTCTTCCTCTTTATTTAATTTAACAAGTTTATCTTCTGATGATAAGTCCTCGTTTCCTTTTGGTTCAGATGGTATTGGGTCAAGAACTTCTATGTCAACTGGCAATCCATTTACTTTTTGAACTTTTGCTACTTCATCAACCTCTAATTGTAACTCAGTATCGATTGGGTCAGTAGGTGTAAGTGATACTACTGGCGACCCACCACCACCAACTCCTCTAACTCTTGGTGGTTTAAGACTACCAACTCTTCTGTTTATTCCTATGAATGCTCTTCTTGCCATTATCTCTGCTCGTTTGCTCTTTCTTGTAATGCTCCGTCTGCCAACTCTCTTTCATTTGGGTCAGGGTCATTTAACATAATATCAATTAATTCTTGATTAGTTAAGTCAAGAAAATCAGTAGCATCACCTGCTTCTAATCTTTCTTGAAGTCCCAAATCTGACTCATCGTCTAAAACAATATCAGTATTATCTGTATCCTCATTTCCGTCAACTTTAAATAAGTTTGGTATAACGATTTGTCCACCCACCATATTTTGTGTAAAACCTCTATCTTGTGGGTCTATGTCAAATTCTAATATGTATGGATTTTTTCCTTGAAATTTTATTCCACCTGCATTATTACTACTGATTGGACGATACTGAATCATTTCTCCCATTTCTGCNAACTCATATCTATACTCTTGATTTTGTATCTTATCATCTAATTGCAACATAAATTCAGTTCTATCTGGTGAAGTCTCTACAAGTTTGTATTTCATTTCTTTGATAAATACTTCTTCTCTTGTAGGATTATTTGTTTCATCGCCCATTGATTTAAAAAACTTTACTTCTCCGTCTATAACCTCTCTATCAACTTGTCCATCAAAAACATTTCCTTGTGAGTCAATAAATTGTGTTCTTTCTCTACCCGCTAATCGTCTTAAAAATTTATATGTTACTGAATAATCTCCCTCACGAAAACCTAAATCTCGTAAATGTTGGCCAACATTAATATCAATAAATTGTCCATTACTTTCAAAATCCATTTCACCCAATCCCATAATTTTACTTATGATAAAGTTTCCGTTCATATCATAAACATATAGAACTGCAAAATCACTTTCTAAATCTCTACCCCAACTACTATAAACCTTTTCAGGATTAAAGTATTGGTTTCTTTCTTGTTGTGTAAATCCGTATTCAATAGCCATTATTTTTCATCTTTCTGATATGGAAA
>FUFK010769514.1_pt1 | contig 12951 bp, 14 predicted proteins | sample 1021851 | NCBI WGS metagenome assembly FUFK01 (sample SAMEA51879418, study PRJEB19060) | metagenome | reverse complement strand
ACCTTCTAAATAATATTCTTTGTTGCCAGATCCATCTGTTAGTAATACATCATATTTTAAAATGTCTGGAGTAAAGTTTGCAGTATCAGTATCAGACAGGGAAATGTCAACAATTCCACCTGTTCTGTTTGTATAAGTAACTATAAAGTCGGCATATTTTGTGGTGCGTGGATCATCATATACCTGTGCTGCTACTGTAAAACCTGTAAGGTTTATTGCCGATCCAGTGGAATCTTTAAAGGTTAAACGTAAAGGGAAATCTGCCCTACGTTGAACTGTAAAATTCTTTTTACCAGGTATAACAGCCATTAAGCTCCCTCAAGTGCAGCAACTTTGGTTTCTAATGTCTCTATCTTAGCAACTGCTTCCTGTAATGCTTTTGTTAAAACAGAAACTATTGAATCCATGTTTAATGATTGAATTGAATCTCCATCTTTTACTCCATCCGCACCACTTGGGATAACCTCTTGTACTTCATGTGCTATAAATCCTTCTCTAATAGAATCACTAGCTTTAAAAACTTTATAATCCGCATATTGGTAAGTAATAGGTCTTAATTGTTTTATTTTGTCTATTCCTGATTCCGTTTGTGTAGTAATATTTCGTTTTATTCTGTAATCAGATGATGGGCCTTGTACTTGTCCTACATCAGTTTCATCAATCCAACATTTTAATTTATTAGGTGAATCATCATTCCAATAAAAATTATATACATTACCTGATGTTGTTGCACCAGCATTAGATCCTGTTTTACTGGCTATACCTTTTGGTACTATAACACCAGTACTATCAGCGTTTGTTGTCAAACTTGCCGTATGTGCTGCCCAAAGAAACACACCATTTTCATTAATTTTCCATCTATCAGCAGTATTTGTTGTAAAAAATATAGGTGCTGCTTCATCAGTATCAAGTTTTAAACTACCTGTACCTCTATGAGCAATAACAGAATCAGAATTTGCACCTCCACTATTTCTAATAATTCTTAAACCATAGTCTGTATATGTGGTATCAGCAACAAAATCCATATAAGCATTTTTAGAGCTATCAGATGCAGTTGCACTAATATTTAATATTGCATCTGCTGTAGCCGTTTGAACCGTTGCATTACCTATTACATCTAATTCAGTACCAGGAGAGGTAGTTCCTATTCCAACTTTGCCATCACTAAGCACAGACAATTTTTCAGATCCAGCTACAAAGAATCCAAGTCTTGTATCTGCTGGTAATCCCATACCACTTTGAGTTGCACTGCCCGAACTGTCTAGAAATCTATAACCAGGAATAGCTGATGTACCNGGTTTTGCAATATGNGTNCCAGCAGATGTTCCAGTGGATATATCAANAACAGGCAAAAAAGCTGAACTATTATGTACTTGAAATTGATTAGAGTTTGTATTCGCCCAACTCATATAACTTATTAAAGAAGTTCCAGTTGGAGTTGTACCAGTGCTNTTATTACNTTTTANNGCTTGTAAATTTGNCTGTATATCTTCTCGTACAGTTTGACCGCTTGCATTTGCTATTACCGTATCCGTGTTAGCCATCTAATTNTACTTATAAGATATTTCNATTATATTACACCTTTTTACCAAAGCCACTAGCAGTATATGTAAATTGTTTTCCTGTTTGAGCTACACCACTTGAGTTTTTAAAGACCACATTAAATCCTGTGCCAGTTATATTAGTTACTTCGTAATATTCTCCAGTCCCCAAATTAAGTGGATTAATAGTCACAGAAGGATTGCTTGAGGTAAAACCTGTACTAGCACCTGTGCCTACAAAAAATCCATTGGTAAACGTATAAGCAGTATTACTGGTCGAAGTTAATGTGGCACTTGTCTCAGTTCTTTTATTCATCAAAACTCTACAACCTAATGTATTGGTACTTCCATCTCCAATAATAATTCTTGAATTTTCTGTTGTTGTTGTAGTTTTTAATTTTAAAGTAAATTTAAAATATCTAGCACTTGCAACAGTTTCAATAAAATTATTTGCAGCAGTAAATGTTGAATTATCATCACTGGTTTGTATCTGCAATTCTGCGGTTGCATTTTCTAAGACATCGCCATCAAATTTAGTTAAAGCATCTACACCACCACTGATAATCACACCATCTGAATTTAAAACTACTGCTGGTACATAACTATCAAATGAAGTGGTATCAGAAAATCCTTCAAACCTTACAATACTTTCAAAAATAACTCCAGAAAATTTAGCTCCTAAATCCAGTACATTAGTAAATTGATATGAACCTTCTAACACTCCAGTATCTCCATCCAAAGTATCGAAATCACTGATCGTATCTATGTTTGCTGTAATTGAATCAATCAAGGTATTACTTGCACTTTGGTTTATTTCCATTCCACTGCTGTTGACAGTTAATGCAGTTTTTACCCCACCAAATGTTGTGTTTTCTTTTATCGTTCCAGCTAACNTACGATCTACTAAGCCTAAGTCAGTGTCTGATACGATAACACTTGCAGTATTCTCTGACTGTATCAAAGTTTGATCTTGATATTTTATTAAATACTCTCCAGTAACAGTCGGCAAAATAACACTGGTTTGTGAACCATGAACTATCATTATGGTTCGAGAGTTTCCCCAAATAGCGTTACCGCTTGTATCATCATTATGTTTAATAATTACATGACCATTACTTGTTACATCTACATCTTGAGATAAAGGCCAAGTTAATTTTAAATCTCCTGATTGTGTAAATTCAAAATTAAGACTGGTTGGTGATACTGGTGGAGCTAATTTACCAAAATTATTTATTTGTTTTATGGTTGGATTTTTTGATACTTTACCTATTGCATTTACTGAATAAACTTCAATTTGATAAGTACCTACACTGGCATTTTCAATTTCAAAAGTTAAATCTTCAGTTACAAATTCTCTTAAATATTCACCAAAAGATGCAAGAGGGTTCATAAACAAAGATGGTTGTCCATAGATATTTGTTCCTTTATTAGATATAGAACCAGGTTTAAATTTATATTTAACAAGATATTTTCNTNNNTCCTAAAACATTAGNANAACTAACTATTACNNNNGANATNANNTGACCTTCTTTTTGTCNTAANNCAGTNANACCNGTTANAGAACTTGGNCCNCCTNTATCAATTTCAAAGATACTTGTTGTTCTATTATCTGCTACTAAAGTTGGATTTTGTAATGATTCATCTGATACTAATGTTCTATTTTTACCATCAATAAAATCATATTTATTACAGTTATAGGGAATACCTGTCATCTTGTATAAAATTCCATCTTGCTCTTCTACATCAACTATTCTGTATAGCTCAGATTTAACAGTGTTTTCAATCAACCAAACAGTATTAGCTTGAAAAGTAGCATTGCTACTAGGTGCTAAAGCAGAAGATAAAGTTATAACCTTACCACTGATAGAACTGATAGTTGCTGATTGAGCTTTTCCAGCACTGTCCAAAATTAAAATGGTTCTATCGCCAGTAGTAGGTAGATCAGTTGAACTACTGTCATCTACTGTTAAAGCAGTTAAATGACCACTTCCATCTAAAGTTACAGCACTTACTCTTCCTGCTCTTCTTATCCCTGCCCTTACTGGATCGTTTATACCAACAACCGCACCAGGTCTAATGACAACTCCACTTTCTACGGATACATCAAAAGTAACAACATCTGTCTCATTATTCTCAGACCAAATTATAGCTCTGCCATATCTAGCTGCTTGAGCAAATGAAGTGCATCCAAAGGCTTTTACTTTTTTAATATTATGAGTTTTTTCAAAAACTTGCTGATTAGTTATCACGACAGTATCTAACTGTCTTGACTCCATATTGAAATATTCAACAACAACTTTTCCGTGTCTTGTTTTTAAACTAACCCCAGAATAAGAAAAGCCATTTAAAGTATTTGCAAGTGAAAATACATAAACAGGAGTCTGATAAGTACAGGGATCCTCGTCATCTGGATTTATGGGTCTATCTTGAACAAGAGTAAGCTGCCCTCCTGACCAAATGGGGTAACATCTCATCATTCCAGAAATCTCTTTTATTATGTTNAAAGCCTCTGTTGTTTTATTTATGACACTGTTAAAAGCAAATCTAGGCTCCTGACCTCCTCTAGGAGTCGGTACTAACTGTGCACAATATTTACTGGCTTGGAAAAAAGAAAATAAATTTACTTCCTCTTTTTTTATATACTTACCAAATCCATATCTAGTGTTTAGTAATAAATCAAGGAGTATAAAAGCTGGATCTGTTGTCCAAAATAAATCTCTAGTTATATCACCACCAAATACATAATTTGATGGATATTCTATTCTTCCATTACCTGTTACATCAACAGTAGGTATTGAACTATCGTTATCTGGATTTACTGCTGGGATTCTTACTTTTATTCCTCGATAACGAAATGTTCTTTTTGGAATACTTGCAAACTGGTACGCATCAAACTGAAGAAAAGAATATGCTGTAAAGGGATATGAAAATTGTCCATCGAGTATTTTTTGAGTAACACCATCACCATCATCTATCTCGATATTTGTATCTAAGGTTTGACCTTGATAGTCTGTCGTTGGCCTTTGTATTTCAGTAATTGACGAGAAAAATAAATCATCTTGTATTTGGTCATTATCTTCATTCAAGGCAGAAACACGTTTTACAGTTACATTTAGTGGATAACGTCTAAAACTATCTCTACTAAAACTTTCTGTTGCAAATATATATTCTCTTCTATATTGATCTCCAGTTCTTCCAGAAAATGAATCCTGTTTCATTANNGTTCTNGANGTCATCNNCANCNTCACCNACATATTGAAAAAAGATTTGAAATTCTACAGTTCTTCCTAAAAGATCGCCTTTATCGTTTGTTTCCTGTAACTGATTAACATGAAGTGTTACTTTTACTCTCTCAGGAGCTAAAGATTGGGTTGATGCTAAAGATGGTCTACCTACCGTAACCTGTCTTGTTATTTCAGTTTGTACTTTTTGATTAACTTGTGTTATTTTTTCACTCTGCAACGTGCCATCAGTGCTTAATACTGATTGATTTTTAGATCCATGTCTTACTTCAAATGAACCGTCAGTTGGATTATCAAACCCATTGAAATTTGCTTTCTGATAACTGCCGTCATCACTTTTTTTACCTGTATTTACATTTCTTATGGGAGTATCGTCTAAATATATGTCTTCATGTGCATATGCAATGTATTGATCTTGATTACTTGAACTTAATTCATATACTTCATTAACTGTAGAAAGTTCTGATGAAAGTTTTTTAGATGGTGTTGCAAAACCTTCTGTGACACCTTCTGAAAGTATTTCTATAACCTTACCTGTTTCAGTATTATTTAAAGTATCAGGATCTCTTGTAGGCTTTCTTGACCCTCCTCCTAGAAAACCAAAACTACCTGTAATTTGTTTTTTATCAGTCATCAGTTTGTAGTTCCTGTTACTAACCCATAATAGTATCCATCGCCAGTACCACTACTAGGTCTACCTGCTTCACCACCCAAATCACTTCCAATTTGTTCTTTTAAGTTACCAGGAATATATCTTGTATTACCATTTGACACAAAAGCACTGTAATTAAATTGGTTTTTATTCTGTTCATTATAAGAAGTTATCAACTCATCTCCACCATTTGTATAACCTGTTCCTTGATATGTATTATTACCAACAACTGCTTCTATTTTTACTTTATTACTGTAACCTCCTACATATGAAGTAACACTATAAACCCTGATATATCTTCTCAAAGATACATCTGAATTATCTTTATCGTATACTTCAGAAGGCTGACCCGTATCTGGATCTATTGGAAATGAAGCAGTATTACTTCTATGATCTGCAACATTAGCAGAAGCTGGAGTAGTGGGTGAGCCGTCAGCAGTATCTATACCAGCACTGATAACAACCGATCCAGTTATACATTCTCCGTACAAAATTGGGATGGGAACTGTAGCAAGTGTAGTGTTGATAGCGTTAGAAAAGTTAGCTGACAATGGATCATCTGCTTCTGGTTCTACTTCTGGTGTAAATAAATCAGCGATACCTGATAACACCAAAGCTAGACCAATACTAGCTAATCCTTTAGAAATTAAACTAACCTTGGCAAATCCTTTAGCAAATCCAACACCTAAACCAGCGGTCATACCCCCACCAGCCATAGGAAAAGATAAAAAAGACAAACCAATTAAGGCTGCTCCTAATAATATTTTTCCGAAACCTCTACCACTTCCAACTATAACAGGTACTATTTTTATCTCAGCAATACCCACTGGGTCGTGTAGCTCAGTTTTATCTATATCTACATTGTTAACACTGACTCTGTAATATTGATTTGCCATCTCATGTTCCAAAGTTGGAAAATTAGCTATTAAAAATTTAACTGCTTCGGCAGTGTTGCTAACTTTTGCTTTAAAAGATGAACGACCTGTAGCTTCTTTTAAATGACCATATAATTTAATCTCAGTTGACATACCGATACCTCTTATGAGTACATCTTATATAAAATTCGCTATAAGGTTCAATACAACTTAGCCTTTCATTGCAATGGTGAGCAATATTTCCATGACCAACATAGACAGCAACATGACTAGGTTTTGGGTGTAATAGTTTCATAAGAAAAACATCACCCTTTTCAAAAGATTCATTATGTCTTAATTCTCTAAATCCAGTTCTCCAAGCATAACTTTCAAATAATGGATCTTCTAAAAATTCTTCTGCTGTAAGGGATCTTTCATAATCTTTTAAATTAATATTTTTGACTTCTTTATACCAATCTCTTAAAAACGTATAGCAGTCTGTCAATCCCCAAATCCAAGGTCTACCATATAGTTTTGGCTTGTATCCATTTGGTTTGAGTTCTGACCAAGTATTTTCCAAAGGACTATAAATATGCCAAGGAAGTTTTGATGCTTCACAACTAATCTTGTCCGCATCAGATGGCTCAGAAGATCCTTTTGGATGACTGTGAAATATTCCTACGATTTGACCCTTTTCTTCACAGGCTGCATAACTATCAGGATCTAAAATAAAATTATCCTCATCTTTGGAACGATTAGGACAATAAAAAAATACTTCTTTACCTTTGATATTAACAACTAGACCACATATTTCTTTTGGGCTTTCTAGTTTGCTATCTCTCATAGCTATTTGTTGCCANTGCTTCATCCTTTAAAAATTCCTGCTGATGGAAACTGATCTCTAGTTACAAGTCTACGAGGAGCTTTCACCCCTGCTAAATCAAAGTTAGCAGCTAATTCAAATTGCACCACCTCTCTATCTTCCTGACTCTTTCTATCAATAAAATATACTTCCTGCGGAAACTCAGGATAAGTAGCATCAAAGGCATTGTAACTAGGAACTGTAGTGTAATTAGAAGTCGGTAAAAATTTTTCTAATGTTCGTTTCCTAATTACTTTTGCACCCGTAAGATCATTATTGATTAGACCTAATCCAATAGAACCCTCTTCGATACTCGTTGCTACAGAATTAGCAGCAGCTAAAATAGTTGTAAACGTACCTAGAGCATTAGAAAAAGTAAGTGTAGGTCTAGGCAGTTGTCCTCTACCAAATTTAAAACCTTCGGCTTTAACAGGTAAAGCGACATAGTCCACCTCTGTATTACTGGAATCTCCTTTTGTCCATTTAATAGAACCAAAATTATTGTTGCTCGTTCCATCATGGAAATAATAGTTTGTATCTATAGTTGCTGGTAAAACATAATGAACATTTTGGATTAATTCAAGTTCAAACAACTCAATAATTGCAGAAGGATTAGATTCTTGTAAATCTTTACTTATTTGTATATTTGAATTTACAGGCCGACCTTGCTCATAACTTGATGTCATGCTTCAAATACCTCTCTAAATGTTGCCTGTATCGTAGCTCTATTTACATATGGAATCTGTTTACTCCAGTTTTCACATACAAATTTAGATGAGGTAGATTCTCCAGGAGGTGTAAAAATAAAACTTTTATTATCTAAAGCTCTATCATCAAAGAATGTTTCTATAGTATCTGCATCTGTTTCTGACACTTCAAAAGTTAACTCAAATACTTTTGGATTTTGATGACTAGCCAAACCAAATAATATTCGTTGTTCAAACCCATCAGCAAAACGAATTGTACGAGTTAATGGTTCGGATACTTTTCGTTGCCCGTATGTAGATTTTATATTTACATCATTATCAAAATTAGGTACTGTCATTATGCAAGTAATCCTCCTGGTCTTTTTTGTTGTATTATTTCAGATTGTACTGCTGCTGATATGGCAAGTCCAAACTGTCTACCCTGTTCTTCATCACCTTCAACAGAAGAGCCAGAAGCATCTACATTTACTACTATATTTGTTGATCCTTTTAAGTTATCGTTTGAAGTTATGCGACCACCTGTATTCGGTGTAAACATTTCTGGGCCACGCTCTCCAACCATATAACTCTTACCTTTACTAACAGGACCACCATTGGCTCTTGCGAAAAACTTAGAACCTGGGAATAAACCACTGAGTAAAGCATTTACACCATAACTAATAAGAGATCTTTGAATCTGGCTAAATACACTTCTAGCAACATCTCCAAGAGTTTTAGTACCATTTATTGCACCTTGGATAGCATCAACTATTCCAGTTTCTATAGTTTGTCCTATTGACTTATACAAGTCATTTAATTTTTCTTGCTGTTTTAGCTGTTCTTCTACTGCTGCTATACCTCTTACTGCCTCTTCAACTTCTTTTTTCTTTAGCTCTGGATTTTGTGCTAAAAGATCTCTTATCTTTTTCTGAATAGCAGCTTCCTGATCTCCTAAAGTAAGTCTTTCAATAAGATTTTGTTTTTGCTCTGCCAGACTAGCCATAATGTCCTGTGCTGACTTTGATAGCTTACCTCCACCTTCATTAACAGAGTTAACTTTCTCTTCAATAGCATCCAGTATTTTTTGACCACCAGGTAAAAATCTAATTAGTCGTATAAGTTCAGTTATGGCAAGACCTATTGCAGACGTAATTAAGTTAAACCCTTCTAGGATCATATTTACTGTATCCAGTAACAGCGTTAGTGCAGATACAAAAGGTACACCAATTATTCCTAAAGCTGTTGATGCTAAAGCTGTAAATTGTTTAAACTCATCCACTAATAGATTAATGTTGTCCGCTATGTTCTCTGAAGTTCCTGCTACTGTTGAAGTTTGTTTAGCCACTTCTTCACTTAATAGTTTTCTAGCTTTTTCAGATTCTCCTATTCTTTGTAAATTTTTGATGGTTCGATCCAGTTCAGCATTAACTCTTATAGATGAGTTTTCTAAAGCAGCTAAGTCTAGGTTTCGTGTAGCATTTCCTATTTCTCTGATTGTACGTAGATTACGTTCTAGTAGAGTACCAATCGCACTACCAAATATCTGACCACCAAACTCTTCTCCTTCTGGTGCAAGAAAAGATCCAGCCAAACTACCTCCAACAGCACCAGCTCCTCCACCGAATAGTAAGGGGAAACCTGCTCCGAGTAACTGACTTTGCCTTCTCTTAGACCTGGCACGTTGTTCGTTTTTAAGTTCTGTTTTTTGTTGCCTTATTCTCCTTTCACGAACTTTATTTAAGTCCATTTCCATCTGGAGTCTCTTTTGTAGCTCTTCATTTATTTGTCTTTCTCCTCTTTTTTCTTCTTTCTTGGCTTTTGCCTTTTTCTTAGGTTTATCTAATCCAGCAGCTTTATCTGCTGCCTTTTGTATTTCTGCGTTTGATCTTAATTGTTCTCCTATTGCTTTACTTATAAGTAAGAAGTCTTTTGAACCTGCCACAGACAATTCCAGCATCCTGTTAAGGAGACCCATGGCTTCTCTACCAGCAAGCATGGTTTTAGGAAACTCACTTATTTCTTTTAATCTGTTTTTTACATCTCCACCAGCAGCACCTCTCAAAGCCTCTCTATTACCACTTGCTTGTGCAAAAGCAACAGCTTCCATTCTTATCTTTTTAAAATTACCTGCGATTAGAGCAGTTGCTTTTTCCTGTCTATCTGCTGCACTGTTGGCCTTATCAAATGCTAGTCTTACCGCAGAAAGTTCATCTCTTACTTTTCCTATAGATCTTCCAAATCCATCTGTTCTAAAAGGGTTAAATAATTTTGCAGTTATTTCGTCAGCCTTTTTTAATTCTTTCTGTAATCTTTTTGCTGCTTCCTGTGCTCTATTGGTTTTTAGTTTTACTTGTTTACTATTTAATCTATCTACAGTTTTTTCTAACTGAGCTATCTTTTTTAAGGAGTCCTTCAACTCCTTATCTATCGTTTTTATTCGTATATTTAAATTCTTCTCTGCCATTTCGACCTAAATAAGCAAGTATATAGACTATTCTACCGTGATTTGGGTATAACGCTCCTTCTTTGTGTTCTATCTTGTGCTTTTTCTTGCTCTTCGTTGCGTAAATTGTAAAAGGCAGCCCAGCCCATCATTTCTTCAACAGTTAATTTGCTGCACAAATCTCGTACAGTCATTTTTAGTTCGTTAGCTAAAGAGTATATAAAGTACCAATCAGGATTCGCTTTTCAAATCGGCTTTTGCCTCTTCTACCTCCTGTTCTGTTCCTGCTTGAAGCATGGATAGTTGAATCTCTTGGAGTACACTTGCTGCAACCTCTCTTCTTAAGGATGCCTTATCTCCATCAGCAAATAATCTTTTACCAGTCTTATCTAATGCTTTTTCTATCATCAGTTGTAATGCAAAGTCATTACTATCTTCCGATCCACTCTTTTTCTGGATCATCTCACGTTCAGCTATTGTAAGTGGATGCCAGTAAACAGTTAGAACTACACCACCGTCAGAATCAACAATATCGTATTTGTATAATTGACTTACCCCAAATTTATTCTTTAGAAGATCAATAGCTCTGGTCATAATTCTGTTAGATTGCTACTCTAATATACTACGAATTGGCAGAAAAAGCACAGGATACTATACCTAAGAAATGTGATCTGTCCTCAACATCAATAGGTATAGGCCCACTTATCTCTCCTACTCTTGGCTTGCAGCTAAAGGTATCTGTATAATCAGAAGCGTTTATAGATGTTAAACCAGATATTACAAGTTCTCCTACAGCAGATAGCACAGAAGTACCTTTATTTTTAGGCACATAAATATTACACTGGACCGCACCAGAATAATATGTGGCAGCAGCTCCGTGTGCCTGTATTGTGGACTGATTGAAAGTTATTGATGTGGCTACATAAGTTATGGTTTTACCCGAAAGAGTTTGTGGAATATTATCATAAATAAGTTTTATCGTGGGGTCAGAATCAGTTATTGAGTCTGTTATAGCTTTTTCAAAAGCTGCTCTTGCGTTTACTAAAGTCATAATGATCTATCTGCATCTGGTGTGGACAGTCTAATGTCAGGTTTTCTACTGAATACCATTTCAGCTACTTCTGAAAGTGATTCAAAATAAGAAATTACATTACTGTTAGGTGAAGCTAAAGCATAACTAGCATAGTTAGCTGTATTTCCTACAAATGCAGTTTCTCCAAACTTAAATTTAGGTCTAGTTCTGTGTCTTGGTTGTATAATTGGTTCTCTTTCCATACCCCTTTGTTTGTCTGACTTTACCTGTGTCCAAGGCGATTCCAATGGGTCTACTGCTTGAGGGCGTGTTTTATCAGCTTTCCAACTAGAAGCAAAGAAACCTGTATATTGTGGGCTTACTTCTTTAGCAGGTAAATCTCTTAAAAGTCTTACTATCAGATCATTGAAAGCCCTATTAAGCTCTGCTCTTGTTTCTTTTTCTATACCATCTGTGAAAGGAGTATCACTCATTAGAACCTCACTAATAAAGTAAACAGGTAAGTTTGACCACCCTGTTTTGTATCAATAGTTATTATCTGTGCAGTTCTGGTAGATCCTGCATAAGTTAATACTATCTCATCTTCCAAGTCTGGTTGATTATCACCTATGAGATCAGGAGTTATGTAAATTTTTGCCTGTCTTATTTCTAAAGATAAATCTTCTGTGGAGCGTACAAACTCTACAGGAACTTTTAGATCAGAGTATGTTGTGTCAACTGTTATCTGTTTACCTGTTTCTACGTTGTAGCTTGATGTGCCTTTTCGTATATAAGAGATAGTGCTGTCAAAAGAAGTACCTAAATCTGCAACAACCTGTTTGGCTACTGATCTAAATAGTGTATCTAGTTGTCCTGCCATTATCCTCTAACCACTCTCATTTGAAAACTACCTGCTCCACCCAGCATATATGCTCCGAGATAACTTTGTAACCAAGGGTACACATCCATGATGTTATTTATAGATCCTGTTCCCTGACTTTCGGTGTTGTATTTAACCTGTAGGTCTCCTAGCTTTACTTCACTAAAGTTACCATCTTTACCTGTAGTACCTGTAATTGCACCAGTATCATTTGCTAAAGCTCTGGCTAGTTCATATTGTGCGTACTTTATGTTGAGTGGTATAACACTGCAAGATAGTTCTACTCCATCTACCTGATAATTATTTCTTGGAAACTTGAGTGCCTGACCATCATCGCATCTGTCTCCATAGAATACGAAGCTGTCGATCCATCTAGTGGCTGATATTAGTGCTCTATTCTTTTGATCGTCTGTTTTATTTGTCCAAGTTGAAGAGTCTGGAACTGTCTCAAAGTAAGTGTTGGCTTCTGTAAGCGTGACATAGCTGTTAGCGTTAGCGTCTTTTACAGTTGCATTTATGGTGGCTGCCACGGCTAGAAAGTAATTTTAGTTTTATTGTAGCGTAAAGAAAAAGCCCCACCAATAATTGATGAGGCTTGATGACCACAATTTAATGATATTAAGGATTGGTTCCTGTATCAAGTGGTGAGTTAACGATTAGCTCGACTATAGGAATTAAGTCAGCATCGTATGTGATTCCCCAATTGTTGTCGTTAGCTAACTGTGCGTTAGTTGGGTTGTCAGTAGCAGATGTCCACTTAGTTCCCATAACGTGATAAG
>FUFK010723875.1_pt1 | contig 12954 bp, 11 predicted proteins | sample 1021851 | NCBI WGS metagenome assembly FUFK01 (sample SAMEA51879418, study PRJEB19060) | metagenome | reverse complement strand
TATTCCCTCCTCCTGTTATTTATGGATGTACTAACCCCGATGCTGATAATTACAACCCACAAGCTACTCATGATAATGGTAGGTGTCAGTTCCTCGGTGGACCAATAGATAACGGAACTGGTAACCACACAGAAACTAACAACACAGTTTACGGTTGTATGGATATAGACGCAACCAATTACAACGATAGGGCTGAGGAAGATGACGGTTCTTGTGAATACGATGAGTATGATTGTACACCTAATGCAACATATTTTTATGACGGTATGGAGTATGGAAACTACTCAAGAGAAGCTAATTCTCTAAACATAACGGTTGATATTGATACTGATTGTGACCAAGAAGCACTACCTGTATTGGTGTATTACGATATAGGTCATGTTAAAATAGAAGATAATGAAACAGTATGGAACGGTTATATGTATAATAATTATTATTTCAATGTAACGGGATGGGAAAGTAATGAATACAAATTGACATCTGGTCCAGAATACTTTACAGAACCTTATACGGGTTGGTATATGGTATATGTAAACTTGTATGCAGACTGGGATGGAGATGGAATGTATGATTATGTAAACTACTTTTACATAGACGAAATAATACTGGAGGAACCATGATTAATGACACCAGTAGATATATTAACGATGATGGCAGTTATTCTTGCAGCATTATCCATAATACTTTTGTGTGTCGTCATTATATCAGTGATAACGAGAATAACGTCAAAATTACGATTATCATTACCGAAGAAGGTAGTGGAAAAGAAAACCAAGAAGGAACCAAAGAAAAGGAGGACTGAAAGAATGAGTAAAGACACAGCAAGCGAAGGAGTTACATTTAACGACATCTTTATGTTTATGATAGCTGTACCTTTAGTTTTACTATGGGTAGGTTTTGCAGGATTCGTTATACACAGCGGATTGCAAGACGACTCTGTTCTGGAACAAATCGAAGGGTACACAACTTTGATAGCTATTTTAGGGGGACCAGCTCTCCTTATTATCAAAGATGCTTTAGATGTATGGAAACAAGAACAGGCAGAAAAGACAGCATTTTACAAAGTAAAGGCACAAGCAGTTATAGATTATAATGATGCAGCTCAGAAACAAGCTCAGCAGATTGAAGCAAATGCACAAGCACAAGAGCACAAAATGGAATCATCTACTATATCTAAAGTAACAGCTAAGAAGAAATAATTATGATTTGTCCTATTTGTAAGAAAAAATCAGTAGGTTACTTGTATGATGGCACTAGACGCTGTTATACTTGTAGACCTATATACAAGGGATAATCTTTATATACTCNCACGCCCTATTATTATTGTGGCCTCTAGAAAGACCACGAACCCACAGGACTTTACGCANTATGCGTCTTATGGGGCCACACAACGAAAGCTTTATATAGTGCATTGACATTATATTATTGCAGGTGAATAACCTATGGCAAACGAAACAAGTAATCAAACAGCAGAAAATAACACAGCAGAAGGTAACCTTACTGCAATTATTGACACTGTAGAAGAATCAGGCTTGCTAGATACTATCATGGATGAACCTATACTCATGGCTTTGGTTGCATTAGTATTAGGACTTGGTGCATATGTAGCATACACAGTCCCAGCAGTCAAAGAGTTAGTTTTCAAATACTTGAAAAACAACGAAGCTGAGTTAATGGAACTTCTAGATAAGAATCTATCTAAAGCTCAAATGAAAGCCTATGAAAAACTAGATGAACAAGCTCAAAAGCACGTCAAAGACTCATTAGTCAAGAACGTCTTATTAACAGCTTGGGACGAAAAGGATGACGAACTAGCTGGTCTAGTCAAATCCAAAGTTAAGGCTGCCCTTGACGAACAAAAGTAATGGACGTCAAAGGATACGAAGAGCGGTTACGTCAGAGAGTCGGAGAAGCTGAATATGAACGTCATAAAGAGCTTGTCCGTCTTCTGGCTCGCAATCTCGCGCTTGAAGACTTGTTGTGGGAAGAAATTCTTGTATCTATTCGGGATGTTGACGCGAGAACAGAGCTCTTGCGACAAAGAAACTCGATTGTACGTGATATCCATACTGAGTTTCGTGCTCTTAATATAGAAGTGCCAACTGTAGTGGAAAAGAATACTGAAGGGTTTTCGAAAATATTAGAAGGTTTGATGGATGAAGAAGATGACGATAAAGAACGAGCAGAAACAACTAAACGCAGCGATTAGTGGTATAGCAGCTCATAATTCTTTAGAACTAGAAAAGATTTTTGAAAAGTGCCGCACAGACAAAAAGAAGATGACCCTTCTAGTGCGTGCTTTCGCTGAATGTTATCTGATTGATAATAAAAGAAGACCTTTAAAACTAAGACCTATGCAAGAGGATATTGTTGTTGAATCTCTAACATATCCTGATGGTAACCGAGAAAAACATCGTAAAGTAGCAATATTGGCTCCACGTGGCTCAGGCAAATCCTACGCCCTTTCGGTAGCTGTAGTTATCTATATGTTTTTTAAAAGATTCAGAGATTTAATTTTCGTCTTGGCTCCATCTGAGGACCAAGCAAGTTTGATATTTAATTATTGTTACAGGCATTTCGCTGATAATGCCTTTCTTGATGGCTTAGTAGACCATTACAGGTTTCACAATAAGCCTAATATCACAATGAAGGGAGGGACGGTGCTACGTAGAGCTCCTATTGCTCCTTCTAACCAAGGACAAGCTATACGTGGACAACACCCTACGTTTATGATAGTGGATGAGAGCCCATTGATAGATGACAAGTTATTTATAGACAATGTAGAACCTGCGATTATATCTAACACTGCGCCATTTATTAACCTAGGCACTCCTAAATCAAAGGAAAATCATATGTATCGTTATCTGTATGATGAATCTTATGCAGAAAGTTTTTCACGATTACATTACACATGGAGAGACGCAGTAAAGCGTGGAAGAGCATACGACCCACCTTACACGGAGGACGATATGCTTACAAAGATGATGGAATGGGGGGAAGATTCAATATATTGGAGGACAGAATATGAGTGCGAGTTCGTCGAGTCGTCGTCCAACATCTTCAATCCCGAACTATTACGAAGCACATTCACAAGAGGACTTGGATTTCACGAGCTCGGAGAGAAAGTTCATAACTGTACTGTGGGTGTGGATATTGGTAAGTCCGTTAATTCAACTGTCATTAGTGTATTTACTTGTGAGAAAACAGGTACACAAAATGTGGCACGACTTATTTATTTGGAAGAAATCAGTCCTAGAACAGGTGGACATGATATTCCATACCAGCGTGAGCGTATCATGGATATTGCTCGTGGCTTCGGTGCTGATAGGCTTATTATTGATGCGACAGGTATGGGTGGCGCGATTGAACAAGATATAAGGATGGCAAGTATAGAAAGCGGTATACACTTTATACCGTTCATTTTTACAGGTGGAGCGAAAGGTAGTAAAACACAAGTATATAGAGATATGGTGTCTTACTTACAAAAAAATCAAGTGGTAATCCCTGACCCTAAAGATTTACCTGCAAATCATGCAAAATTAGTCAATAAATGGTACAGAGAACACGTAGATTTAGAATATACAATGGATGCAGCTAACAAAACCGAGAAAATATCTGCTCCCTCAGGAAAACATGATGATTATTGTGATAGTACAGCGATAGCTTTACATGGTGCACTCTCTATGCTACCTACTTCGGGTAAATTTAGTAGTGTATCTTTGCCTACAAAGAGGCCTATAAATACAAAATCTACAGGTTGGACAGGGAAGGGCTTATATACTTCCCGTAGAGGTAGTAATTTACTGAAAAAACAAGCTCCGGGAGGTATTTGAGCGAAAGCTTTATATACTGCTTCCGCGTTATAGGTATTGATAGCCATGCCTCTACGAGATTATTTGCCCTTTTTTGGGCGAAATAGGACATTCGCAACAGTAGGGTCCAACCCGTCATATGATAAAGACAACCCTCGCAGCTTTGGAGCAGGCGTTATAAAACGCATCAAACTCCAGAACAGCGGTATGGGAGGTGGATATAACAGGGGTGGAGCTGACAAAGAACCACAAGTTGGAGATTATAGGACATATATGAATGTATATCTGTCTGACCCAATTATTAGGACTTTGATTGATTTACCCTGCATTTATGCGGCGAAAGATGGTTACGACATCGTAACTGATGATGACGTAGAGCGCGAGGCTATCACTAATTTTTTTGATGAAATAAATTTTGACCAGTTGATATACTCTTGGTTACGTAATGGTAGGATTTTTGGTACATCTTATTTAGAATACACTGGAGACAACTTAGTTTTACGTTCTTCACAAAATATGTATGTACAAAGAGATGAAAACGGTCAAGTAATGTATTATTATCAAGATGTAGGAGACGACAAAGAGAATGTTAGATTTGAAGAAAACGAAATCATCGAATTCAAGAACAATGCATTTGATGACTATGCTTATGGGCTTAGCGATATTCATCCAGTTTTATACTTGGTTGACCTCAAAGATTACGCAGAAAGGGATATTGGTGCCGCTCTTAATAAGTATGCTACCAGTAGGTTTGATATATCTGCTGGTTTACCCGATATGCCATATGGTCCAGATAAAATTAACGAAATCGTTGACGCATTTAATACATTAGAACCCGGTGAAGATATAATTCACGGTAATGATATAACAATCAAAGAATTACAAGGAACTCAAAGAGCTTTTGAATATGGTAAATATACTGATGATATATTGAAGAAAATACACATAGCTTTGAAAGTTCCAGTAACTATGTTTGACAAACCAGAACAAGCACGTGCTATTTTTGAACCTTACGTTAAACATTTACAAAGTGCTATAGAAGCAGCGCTCAATTCACAACTTATGCCGCAATTAGAATCCGGCGATGCTAGATTTTCATTCCGTCAAATAAATGTAAATGATTCATTTACAAAAGCTAAAACGGATATGATTTATTTGTCTGAGGGTGTATTATCACCTAGTGAAGTCAGATTAGAACGTGGTTTAGACCCAGAAGGTATTGTAGAGCAACAGCCTACAGCAGAAAATGCTAATATATCTGGTGGTAAAAATCAAGACAAGTCTGAAGAATCAGAACGAGTAGAAAACAGAAACCTAACAGGAGACAGAGAACAATGAGCGAGAACTACGCATATGAAAATTGTATTATAGACGTAGCACCTATTCTAAAAAAGAGAGGTGTAGAAAAATACAATGAGATGGCGGCAAACCTTTGCCGTATGAGAGTCGACGAAGGTACTGTCAGAGAATTCGCAGTTACTAACGGTACACAAGAAGACTCTAAACGTACTTTTGCTCTAGCATTAGAAAAACCTTTAAATATAGGCAAAGAAACTATAGACTATCCAGTGATAGCTATAACATCAGGCGTACATGACGCCGATGGTGACCAGAAAGTTTACATAGAACCTTCTATATTGGAAGACCATGTAGAAGCTTTTAGTGAGCTTCCAGTTTACTTTAATCACCAGCGAACCGATGAAGATTTGATTGGCACGGCTATCAACCCAGAAATAATCAAATTGGATGATGGTAAAACTGGTATTAAAATGTTGGCAAAAATCCAAAAGGATGCTGCCAAAACAAGTGAAGTGTTAGGAAAGTTGGAAAACGGCGATATGACACATGTTAGTATTGATTGGTTTTCAAAAGACATCGATGTTTTAGGAGAACCCTTTGCTACGGACATTCGTCCTATCGAGGTGAGCTTCATTGATAATGAAACTCGAACACCCGTATGTGAAGCATGTACAATTGACGGGGAATGTAATGATGAACACCGAGAATTCGGTGAAGAAGGTTCGAAAGAACCATGTGCCTGTGATTCACACGGGAACAACAGCGAGGTAGAAAATATGGCTGAAGAAGAAAAAACAGTATCTGAAGCTGAGACTATCACAGAGCGTGAATTCGCTTCTATGAAAACTCAGTTAGAAGAAATGACTTCATCTTTTGAAGAATTGAATACCAAGCACGAGGAAGCCCTTGCTATAGTNAAGAAATACGAAGANGCAGAAGCTNAGAGAGCTGAAGAAGAACTCAAAGCAAAGAAAACATCTTTAGTAAACTCTATTATAGACAAAGAAGCTCTTCTTGGAAAACTCGAAGAGGACAACAAGGATGCTCGTGTNGAGGAACTCNNTNCATGGGATGACGTNAAGCTAGAAGGATTCAGNATCGCTATGGAANNNATGNCTNTACCAGAAGANNCAGAANGNACTTTTGGAAAAGGCAAGTCCCACGATTCTGAAGAAAAGCCTGTAGAGGCTGAAGAAGAAGATACCCCACGCATGTTTGCGATGGAAAACGGTAGAATGAAATTCACCGGGTACAACAAATAAGGAAGTATAAAGTATGGCAACAGAAATATTAGTAAATGATGGTGGAGCGCCAGCACGCATTCTACCATTCGAGGCAGGAGCCACAATCACAGCTGGTGATGTCTTNGAANTTCACACTGATGGTAAAGTAAGACCAGCCACAACCGATACAGAACCTATCGCCGGTGTAGCTATGGTAGCTGCATCATCTGGTGACATGTGTTCAGTTATCTCTGGTAGTGGAATCATTGTGAGAGTAGTACAAAACACTAATTTAGCCGCTGGAGCTCTTGTAATGGTTGATACTGGTAACGTTGGAGAAGTTATTGCTCACACCGGAACCGCATCCGCTACAAAAGAACCAATCGGTATGACATTAGAAGACGTAGCAGCAGGAGCACTTGTTAAAGTGTTACTGTTCTAAGGAGATAAGATAATATGGTAACAGCAAAAACAGGTATACTATCATCTGCATCCGCAGGTGACGGTACAACATCAACTGCAGCACAGCGTGTTATTGTTGATTTTAAAGATGCACTTGTNGATTACAGGACAGCCTCTTTAGAAGCAGTATCACTATTCTGTGAACCAATGCAGACAGAAACCGGTGGAGATATTGATATCACCATCGCAAAGCCAAGCATGGCTATGGAAAAGATAGATGAAGGTCAAACCCCTGCATACCAAAGCAACAACCTCAGAAATGAGCGTATCAGTGTTGACGAATGGGGTATTGCAGTCGGTGTAACCCGCAGAATGATTGAAGACTCAAGATTCAACGAAGTAGAGTTGGCTTTGAACGAAGCCCGAAGAGCAGTCGACAGACACATGACAAAACACGTTATGTACGCTCTTTTCGGTAAGTACGATGCAACTTTCGGAACTGGATACTCTGCAGCAGATATCACAACCGCATCAGAAGCAAACATTGAATTATTTGCAAACGTAAAGAACGGAGCTTTCTTCGGAGCAACTCCGGGAACCGCAGCAGNAAGTTCAGAAGGAAGATTAGTNGAATACGGAGACTACTCTGTATCTGATTTGAACACTCTAGGTGGTCACTACATCGCAAGTTCAGCTTCTGTAACTGGAACAAACGATATCGCAATGGTAGACTTAACTACAGCTATGAACTTAATAGCTGCAAAAGGTGGAAACGCAAACTTGATTTGTGTAAACCCATCCCACGTTAAGAATCTATTAGATATGGCAGACTTCAATGCAGATGCAGTTTCACATGAGATTGCAAAAGCTGGAGACGCAGCCGCAGCAGCAAGCGCTGTTGGTGGAGCAGCTTCCAACGGAATCATCGGTTCATTGTTCGGTATGAACATCTTGGTCAACCCATACGTTCCACAAGGAAGATTTGGTGTCTTTGACACATCTGTCAAACCTATGGCTTACGTCGAAAGACGTGGTATGACTGTAGAAGAAGCAAACCCCGGTTTCGGAATTGTCGGTTCTTACATGTCCATGAGATATGGATTGAAAATCGTCAGACCAGAATCTGGAGTTATCGTCTACGGTGCTTAGATAAATTAAATTATAGTCAATAATTTAAAAAGGGTCCGGGGGAAACCTTAATTCCCCCACTTACCCCACAATTTTACCGAAACCTTTATATACTCAGGTGCGTTATAAGTTTATTACATCGAGTCATACTCTGAAAAATGAGATGCGATGTAAAAAAGTAAGGAGATTAATATGGCATTAGACGCAAGTCGAAGTAAAAGAGAGTTTGATAAGTTCGTAGCGGACGTTAGTGGTAACACAAGTATGAGAGTTGTCACTACTTCTAATGAGACGTTAGAAGCAACCGGCACGGCAACAATTAGTTCAACCAGTACACCCGGAGCTGTTGTTTTAGCAGCAACGGAAGTTACAGGTAAGCAAAGAATTGGATTACAATTCATTAATGGAGGGTCAGTTGACGCTACATTCAAAGTTTTTGGTTCTTTAGTAGACAGCCCCGGAACATATGCTACAAATAAATGGACTCAAATAGGTGATGACATATCATGTACAGCTTCTGCAGATACTGCTTATAAAGCAATTGCTACAACTCCTGTTAAATTTATTTTAGTGCATGCTTTCGTAGCAAGCAGTAGCGCAGCTTTGACTGTTCACTTGATGGCAGATTAAAATGGCAACAACCATCTGGTATTCTAACCCTTCATCTGGGAATGCTATGGATTTCACAGATAGCAATCAATGGAATACAGCAACAGATGGCTCAGGTACAGCAGGAAATCCAGATTCAACAGATGACAAAGCAGTAATTCAAAATGGAGATACTGTTACACTGGATACTAATGTAACAGTAGGTCAGATTGCTGTAGAATCAGGTGGCACACTTACAGGTAACACTTCATTTTCATTAACGTTAGCAGGCAGTGACCAAGATAATAATTACAATAATAGTGGGTCAGTTACAAATTTAAATTTAATAATAACTGGTATAAGAGCTTCTGGTGATAGAACTTTCGTTGATGTAGGTTCTGGGTTACGAGACCTTACTCTCAATGACGCAACCAATAGTGGTAATAATGTTCATATATTTGGTAACAATTTAGCTATATCTGGAAACCTTACAATTACAGCAGGAACTCTTGACACATTAAATGTGATAGGGGGTTATTATAACTTAGATGTAGCTGGAGATATATTAATACAGAATGGTGGTACACTAACTGCTAATACATCACTTGTTGAAGCTCGCTCTTTGACGGTGGATAGTGGAGGAACATACAATGCTACTAGTGCAGTAACAAAAATACAAGGTAGTAGAGCGGCTGATGCTTACGGTTTAGACTTAAAAGATGGTACAGTCAACCATAACGCAGGTACATTTAGATATGAGGGTTCTGGAGGAACTGCATTAAATTTTGCAGATACACATATATATAACCTTGAATTAAACGTTACTGGTTCATCAGGTAGTGCAGTTACCTTACACGGAGATGCAAGTAATTCAGTAACTATCAATAATGACTTTACTATAGAAAATGCTAGTGGTCAAGGATTGTTAGTCCCACTTGGAGCCGACGGTTATGATTTTAATGTAGGAGGTAACATGTATATGAAATATTTAGATAGAAGTACAAGTGAGAATTTACAATTTGGTTATAATCAAACTGCATCAGGAACTTGGACTATAGAAGGAACTCTTGCAATTTTAAACGCTAATGAACATGTTAGAATAAGAGCTACCAGTGGTACTTTTAATCTAGGTGGTCTTATTAATGATGGTGGGAGGATAGACAGTCAATGACGAATATAAAATTTACAGGAACTGGTGGCGTATGGAGTGGTTCACCCGGTAATGCTAATGTTGAAATGGATATGGACGATGTTTTACTTTTCGACGGTAGTGATGATAAGATAGATACTAATTTAAATTTAAATAGTACTAATTCTACTGGTAACTCTACATTTATGTGCTGGATACAAGCACACCCAGACAAAGCTGCTGCAGACCAAATATTTCTAAGTGGTTACAAAGCTAGTGACGGAGGTCGATGGGATTTCAAACACCGTGATGATAATACAGTTAGATTCCAACATCATGATAAAGGAGATGGTGCACAGTATTTATTAGATACTGGTGTAGTCAATAAAGGGTATTGGCATCATGTAGCTGTTGTACATGACACTACTGCAAACACTACTACATTATATTGGAATGGAGAATCTATTACATCTCAAGGTTCTGTGACTAATGATTTAACTCCAGATGTAGATTTACATATAGGATGTATGGCTACTTCAGGTAGTCACTTTCACGGTTATATCGCAGATGTATACGTTTACGATGCTGCACTTACTCAAGAACAAGTAGCAAGAGCTGCTTCTAAAGTAGGAGCTACTAGTAATTTTATAGCAGCAGGTACACCAGATGGTTATTATAGTTTAATTAATAATGCAACCAGCAATCAGGGAGGAGGAGGTGGTTCACCTTCTGTGACTGGTACTACAAGAACTTATGGTTTGTTTGATTTAGAAGTTATTCCTACTAGTGCTGAACTTGCAGATATAGGAACTAATACAAACGATGGTTCGTTTACTGATAGTGTAACTGATGTAACATTGACTGTAGGAGACGGTACAAAGTTTCACGTCGGTCAAATAATTAAAATAGAAGACGAATTGTTATACGTTTCAGGTATATCTTCAAACGATTTGACTGTTAGAAGAGGTATATGTAATACAAGTATAGCATCACATGCTTCAGGCACAGATATATACAATGCCTCTGCTTATTATATAAACGGTAATCTCAACTTAACATCAGGTAAATATGAAGCTTTGACTGCTTCTTGTGTAGATTTAGATGGCTCTGCTGAGTACATTCGATTTGCAACAGCTCCACAAACCGTAATGAGAGGTTCACATACTTGGTCAGCTTGGGTAAGAACTGATGATGGTCAAGGAGCTAATCAAGGAATTGGAGGCACTCACGATGAGACTGGTGATGACAGTAAAGTTTTATTACAGCTTGATAGCGCAGGAAGGATAGAGTATCAATATGAATCCGAAGGAACTACAAAGACAGCTCAAACTTCATCTGCTATTTTTGCAAATGGTGAAAATGCGTGGGCACATATAGTAGCTACAATGAAATATGTAGATTCTAGTAATGCTACAATGAAAATTTATGTTAATGGTGTAGAAGAGACTTTAGATGGTACAAACAATGGTGCTTTTACTGGTAATATGGCTTCATTTACCATTGATGATGCTTATCCTTTGGCATTAGGTGCATATAACAATGCAGGTAGTATACAACGTTATTTCAATGGTAAGATAAGAGATGTTAGACTGTATGAAAGTGCTTTGACAGAAGCACAAGTTAGTGCTTTGTATGGAGGTAAGTTACCTAATAAAGCTTTACATAGGTGGACTATTGGTGCATCTACTGAAGATATTTTTTCACATGGTATGACTACAACTATGTTGTGTGTACCTGATAGTGGTTACGGAGTGACTGCTGCGTTGGGTAGTGACCTCTGCACAGGTAAAGATTTAGTTAGTGCTTATTCAACTAATAGTACAAGATTAGGCGGACCTAGTATATTCTTGCACAATAATTCATCTTGGTCAGGTTATAATAATGAAGTAGGATTTACTACAACTCGTGGTGAAGTTTATTTTAATACAGTTGATTTTGATAATTTTGATGGAAGTCATTCTTCTGGTCCAAAGATAGGGATAATGACAGGTGCAGTAGGTAGTTCACGTGGTACTACACAAAATATAGATACAAGCTCTGAAGGATTAAAACGTTCTTTTCATTTACTTACACACGCAACTCAAGGCACTTCATTCTCTACTATGGAAAGTCAAGGAACTTTTAGAAGTAGGTTTGAAAACGTCAGTTGTAAAAGAGTTTCAGTAGGTTCGACATTAGTAGGATTGAGTGCTAGTGCGTTAGATGAGGCAGACTTAACTTATCAACATTTAGAATATGCTAACGGTTTCTGGATAGGAACTAATGCAACAGTATCTGCTACGAATGGTACTATGGAAATGTATCAATATGATGTATCTGGTAACGTTACGTTGAAGAACACAGGTACTTTTACACCTAATTGGGGAACAGTGGTATTGGGTTTACCTAACAATCAGTCTTATGGAGAAGAACAATATATAGGTGATTCAGGAGATGATGATGATGCCATAGAGTTCTACAACTTGACTACTAACCAAGGATGGAATAGGTTTTACTTCCAAAGTATAACAGTTCGTAATGTTTTTAATTTAGGTGGTTATAGAAATTGGCTTTTTGGAACTACTGCAAACGAATCAGCAGGAAGAAAAGGCACATTGACTATGGGTTACCTTAAAGCTAGATTCACTGGAACATCTGATACAGGTCCGGCTTTGGACACAGGTGGGTACATAACAGGTAGTGGTGGATTCTCTATTGGAGGTTCAAGTGGTAATTCTTATGTTATACAAGGTGCAAGTAAACTATTCCAATGTCCAGTACATAACACTAACACTAATTTAAATAATCATTTATGGATGCAGAATGCTGACGTTAATTCAGGTTATCAGCCTTCTGGTGGTCACCCAGTTGAGTTGGGAAATTTATCTTTTCAACACGATTGGACATCTGTTACAGAAGCGAAAGCAGGAGATGTTTCCTGTGATACCAATTCAAACACTACAGTAACTTGTAGTGGAACTACAACAATAAAGGTAGGACAAACTGTCACTGGTTCAGGTATACCTAGAAATACAGTAGTTACAGCAGTCAATGCTTCTACAGTTACATCTTTTACAATCAGTCAGGCAGCTACAGCTACAGCTACAGCTACACTATCATTCCATGATATTGCTTCCTATAAGATTATAGATGACTGCTCTTTCAAATCTATTACAATGCAACAAGGTGCACACCTTGATTTGAATGGAAAAAGAATATACGTAGATGGTGACTTTACTATCTCTAGTAGTGGCAGAGGAAGTAGTTTTGATGCTGACGGTGAATTATACTTAACTGGTTCACACGCAATAGGTTCATTAGGACACGAATTGACAAATAACTTATCTTCGCATACAGTAGTTCACCAAAATAGTTCAAGCAAAGACCAAAATAC
>FUFK010069147.1_pt1 | contig 12955 bp, 7 predicted proteins | sample 1021851 | NCBI WGS metagenome assembly FUFK01 (sample SAMEA51879418, study PRJEB19060) | metagenome | reverse complement strand
TTCTGCTCCTGATATGATTTCTATTAGTTCTTTTGTAATTGCTGCCTGACGACTTCTATTATATTCGATAGTAAGTTTGTCAACCATTTCACCTGCGTTACGGGTAGCATTGTCCATTGCACTCATTCTGGACCCTTGTTCGCTAGCTGAATTCTCCAACATTGCCTTAAATATTTGTGTTGAAATATTTTTTGGCAGTAAATTGCTTAAAATTTCATCTTCATCTGGCTCAAATTCATAACTTTCGTCTGAATTATTATGATCCTCTTCATTGTTTAAGGGTATAATCTGTTGAGCTTGAGGTATTTGAGTGATTACATTTTTAAATTGATTATAAAAAATAGTACATATATCAAACTCACCAGCCTCAAATTTTTCAATTATGATCCTTCCAACTTTATCGGCATCAAAATAATTTGCATTTTTAGATTCTTTAAAAGATATATTTTCAATAATTTTATCTCCATAAACTCTTTTTAGTTGATCATTTCCCTTTGACCCAACAGTAATAATCTTTAATTGTTTACCCTCATTTAAAATTTTTGAAAAATAACTTTTCGCTTTTTTAATTATGTTAGAATTAAAACCNCCACAAAGGCCTCTGTCTGATGTCATNACTACACATAGGTNAACTTTATTTTCNCCTGTCCCAGATAATAATTTTGGNGCATTTTCCTTATCAGATATACCATTAGATAAGTTTAAAATAATATTGTTCATTTTTTCTGAATAAGGTCTCCCTCTCTCAGCGCTTTCTTGAGCTCTTCTTAATTTTGCTGCTGCAACCATTTTCATAGCTTTCGTGATTTTTTGTGTAGACTTTACACTAGCTATCCTTTTTTTGAGATCATCTAGACTTGCCATATTACATNAAGATTTAAAGGTTCCTTTCANCTGAGTAATTACTTCTACCAATAGCTTTTCTTTATCTTCATCAAGTTTTCCAGTGCTTTGAATTGCTTCAATTATTTCAGGTTTATCTGATTTACATTTATTAATAATTTTGTTTTCAAACTCCGATACATCTTTCAAATCAATATCATCGAGATATCCTTTAACACCGCAGAAAACTGATATTACTTGTTCAGCAACAGTCAATGGTGAGTATTGTTTTTGTTTTAGAAGTTCAGTTAGTTTTGAGCCCCTATTTAAAAGTTGTTGTGTAGATGCATCCAAATCAGATCCAAATTGAGCAAATGCTGCCATTTCTCTGTATTGTGCTAATTCTAGTTTCATCGATCCCGAAACTTTTTTCATAGCTTTTGTTTGAGCTGATGATCCAACTCTAGATACTGATAACCCAACGTTAATTGCTGGTCTTATACCTTGGTTGAATAATTCTGTTTCTAAGAATATTTGACCATCAGTAATTGAAATTACATTAGTAGGAATAAATGCAGAAACATCTCCTCCTTGTGTTTCAATAATTGGAAGTGCTGTTAATGAACCACCACCGTGCTCGTCGCTTAACTTTGCAGCTCTTTCAAGTAATCTACTATGTAGATAAAATACATCTCCCGGATAAGCCTCACGGCCTGGAGGTCTTCTCAATAATAGAGACATTTGTCTGTACGCAACAGCTTGTTTAGATAAATCATCATAGATAATAAGTGCATGCATTCCATTATCTCTAAAATANTCNCCCATNGCACATCCNGTGTANGGNGCTAAAAATTGNANTGGNGCNGANTCNGATGCTGTNGCNGCNACNATAGTTGTNTACTCCATNGCNCCNGCTTCTTCTAAAGTTTTTTGAATTTGTCTTACNGTTGATCTTTTTTGTCCAACTGCAACATAAATACAATATAATTTTTGCTTTTCATCACCGGATTCATTTATTTTTTTTTGATTAATAATTGCATCCACAGCAACTGCAGTTTTACCCGTTTGTCTGTCACCAATAATTAATTCCCTTTGACCTCTTCCAATTGGAACCAAACTATCGATTGATTTTAATCCAGTTTGCATTGGTTCATTGACTGATTGACGAGGAATAATTCCTGGTGCTTTTACTTCTACTCTAGTTTTTTTAATATTTTTATCAAATGGACCTTTTCCATCAATAGGATTACCTAAACCGTCTACAACTCTTCCTAACAATTCCTTTCCAACAGGAGTATCAACAATGTTACCNGTACGTTTTACTACATCACCCTCTTTTACATTTCTATCNTCACCAAAAATTACAACACCAACATTTTCACTTTCTAAGTTAAGAGCCATTCCTTTTGATCCATCTGCAAATTCCACCATTTCACCAGCTTGTACATTATCCAAACCATAAATTCTTGCGATACCGTCTCCAACTGATAATACCTGCCCTACTTCTGCAACTTCGGCTTTTTCACCAAAATTTTTGATTTGTTCTTTTAATATTTTTGTAACTTCTGAAGGATTTATTTCCATCTATGCCTCTATCATTCTATTTTCAATTTGCTGTAATTTATTTTTAATTGAGGAGTCAACCATAGTACTTCCAACTTGAACTACCAGACCTCCTATTAAACTTTCATCGTATTTATAGTTTAATTTTATTTTAGAGCTAAAATTCATTGATAACTCATCTGTAATTTTTTTAATTTCATCACTTGATAATTTTTTTGCTGATTTCAATTCAGCTATAAGCTCACCTCTTTTTTTGGAACAAATTTCAATAAAACTTTTAAGAATTCGTTCTATAAAAAAGAAACGTCTCTTTTGAATTAAGAAATTTAAAAAATTTTTAAATAAATTATCAAATTTATTANTANCAGCTATTTTNTTTATCACNTTTGAGAGATCCTCTTGGCTAGTAGTNGGATCTTTAATNAAATTAAAAAAATCTTTACTTTGATTAATTAGATTTAATACAGATNAAGATTGTTCNTCTATCTGGCTCAATAAATTATTTTCTTCTGAAAGCTCAAAAAGTGCGAGAGAATACCTTTCAGCTGATGAAATTGAAAATCCTGTATCTTTGCTCAACTTGTTTCCTATATAATGTTGAAGATTATTAAAAATTCAGGCTTTAATTAACATATGACCCTTGTGTCTTCAAGTGACTGATATGTCAAAAATGCCTCTTTTTATTGGTTAATTGAAGTTTATTGGATCAACATCAACTGAAAGTTTTATTCCCTTAAAAAATTTATATTTTGGAATAATTTTAGCTAAAGAATTTTGCATTTTCATAGATTTTGATCCTCTTATCAAGAGTCTTATCCTAAATTTTTTTTTTATTCTAAATATTGGTGCATTCACAGGACCCAAAATTTTTCCGTTAATTTTGTTTTCAATAAAATTCTTGAAATTAAAAGCTTCTTTTTCTAATTTTTTTTCATTTTCTCCTGTGAGGATTAAAGAAATAAATCTTTGATAAGGAGGAAGTTTATTTTTTTTTCTTATTTCTAACTCTCTTTCTAAAAAGATATCTGGATTTTCATTTGTTATTTCAGAGATCATTTTAGAATTATTTTCATAGGTTTGAAAATAAACTGTCGCTGGTTTTCCAGTTCTACCAGCTCTTCCTGAAAGCTGATGATAAAGTTGTAAATTCTTTTCAGCCCCTCTTAGATCGTGACCGTGAGATGAAAGATCAATATCTACAACAACAATACAATTCAAGTGAGGAAAATGAAAACCTTTTGATATTAATTGAGTTCCTACTAAAATCTGAATTTCGTTATTAATTATTTTTCTAATTTTTTCTTTTGAGTCTTTTTTATTCATCGTATCACTTGAAAAAATATCAATTTTTTTACCAGGAAACTTTCTTTTAACTTCCTCAGAAATTCTTTCAACACCTGGTCCGCTAAAGACAAATTCACAATTATCACCTTTCTTACAATTTCTTTTTAACTGTGATTTGAAACCACAATAATGACATATCAAATTATTTTTATTCTTATGATAAACTAAATTTATTGTACAATTTGGGCATGTGAAGCTTGAAAAACATTTGTTACATAATGCGTTAGGTGAAAAACCTCTTCTATTCAAAAAAAACAAAACTTGATCTTTTTTTTNAAGATGTANATTAACTTTTTCAATTATNTTNNCNGATAACCATGATTGCTTCTCAAGTTTTGTATTATTTAAATTAATGATTTCATAATTAGGNAGTGCNGCATTTCTNTANCTTTCACTAAGTCTAGAGACTTCATATTTTCCCTTTTTAATATTTTCAAAAGTTTCTATGGANGGAACTGCTGTGATCAAGTTNACAGGAATNTTTTCAAATGATGCTCTTGAAATTGCCATATCTCGTGCATTATATGTAACACCTTCATCTTGTTTGAAAGATTGATCATGTTCCTCATCAACAATTATTATTCCTAATTTTTTAAACGGTAAAAATAAAGAAGATCTTGCACCAATGACAACTTTAATTTCACCACAGGAAATGCCGCTCCAAATTATTTCTTTTTTCTTTTTTGAGATACCAGAGTGCCAAATTGCTGGATTAAATCCAAAATATTCTGAAAATTTTTGCTCAAACTGACTGGTCAAACCTATTTCTGGTAAAAGAATTAANGANTGAAAACCNTTCTCTATTAANNATTTTANCGCNTCAAAATAAACTAAAGTNTTACCCGATCCTGTTGTTCCTTGTAAAACATGAACTCTAAATTTTTCATTTGAATAACTCATTTTTTCCAAGGATTTGATTTGATTAATAGATAGTTTAAAGGAATTTTTTTTTATTTTATTATTATACGGTTCATAAATTTTTTTTTTCATTTTTTCTATCGCATTACTGCTCAATAAAACTAGCTTTAATGCCATTCCTTTTGGTATTAAATTATACTCAGCAAACCAATTTAAAAAATTTATTGTGTCTTTCTTTAATGGAGTTACGTCTAATTTTTTTTGGATACTTTTTATTTTAAATTTTTTATTATCATTTTTTTCAAATTCATCCCATACCACACCTGTTATTTTAGATTTTCCAAAAGGGACTAGAACAAATTCACCAAGCTTAAGATTAATTTCACTTTCATAAGTAAAAGGATGATTAAAAATATTAGGTAGTAGAATCGGGTATTTCATATTTTTATAATATGAAAAAAAATTAAGAGTGTATTGCTCTTTTATCTACTGATAACGCAGCTTCTTTGACAGCTTCAGAAAAAGTTGGGTGAGCGTGACAGGTTCTTGCTATATCCTCGGCACTTGCACCAAATTCCATTGCAACACCGATTTCAGCAATTAATTCTCCAGCATGAGGGCCAATTATATGTGCGCCTAAAACTTTATCTGTCTCAGCATCTGCAAGAATTTTCACAAAACCTTCTGCATCATCTATAGCTTTAGCTCTAGAGTTGGCCATGAATGAAAATTTACCAACCTTATAACTTTTATTTAATTCTTTTAATTGCTCCTCTGTTTTCCCAATTGAGGCAACCTCTGGTGAGGTATACACCACACCTGGNATTGTATCATAGTTTACATGACCTGATTGACCTANAATATTTTCTGCAACTGCTATACCCTCATCTTCAGCCTTATGTGCAAGCATGGGTCCAACAATCACATCACCTATTGCATAAATATTTTCAATATTTGTTTTAAATTTCTTATCAGTTTTTATTCTATTTTTTTCATCTAAACTCACCCCGGCATTTTTTAAATTTAAACCATCTGTATTTGGCTTTCTACCAACTGAAATTAAAACTACATCACATTCAAAATTATTTTTATTTCCATCTTTATCAATTGTTGAGACCACTGCACCTGAATTATTTTTTTGAATTGTTTCAACTTTATTTTGCATATTAAACTTCATTCCTTGTTTTTTAAGAATTTTCATAAACTCAGATGAAATTTCTTTATCCATACCAGGTGTTATATGATCCAAAAACTCAACAACTTCTACTTTTGCACCAAGTCTTGACCACACCGATCCCATCTCTAAGCCAATATAACCTCCACCAACAACAACCATTTTATTGGGCACTTTTTCTAATTTTAAAGCTCCAGTCGATGAAACTATTATTTTTTCGTCTATTTCGATACCCGGTAGAGANACTGGTACAGATCCTGTGGCTATAACTGTTTTTTCAGTTTGAATTATTGTTTCTTTTTTTTGATCATCTTTTATTGAAATTTCATTATTTGATTTAAAACTCCCATGACCCTTAAANTAGGTAACNTTGTTTTTTTTNANAAGAAATTCTACACCTTTTGTAAGAACAGTGACTGCTTTGTCCTTGCTCTTCATCATTTTATCNAGATTTAGTTTTACTTCTCCTATTTCAATACCTTTATTTGCCAAACCTTTAACTTTGTGAAATTCCTCAGACAAGTTAAGTAAACTTTTTGAAGGGATACAACCAATATTCAGGCATGTACCACCTAGAGATCCCCTGGACTCTATACATGCGGTTTTTAAACCTAATTGGGCAAGTCTAATTGCGCAAACATAACCTCCTGGGCCACCTCCTATAACCACTGCTTGAAATTTTTCTGACATTCTAAATATCCAAAAATAACCTTCTAGGGTCCTCAAGACTTTCTTTAATCATTTTAAGAAATGATACAGACTCTTTACCGTCAATAATTCTATGATCATAAGATAAAGCTAAATACATTACTGGTCTTATCTTGATTTCACCATCNACTACAATAGGTCTATCAACAATATTATGCATCCCCAATACTCCAGATTGAGGTAAGTTTAGAATTGGAGTTGAAAGCATTGACCCATAGACTCCACCATTGCTAATAGTAAAAGTACCTCCTTGGAGATCTTCAATTACAAGTTTCCCATCTTTTGCTTTTTCAGAGATTTCTTTAATATTTTTTTCAATATCTGCAAAAGATAGTTCGTCTGCATTTTTTAANACTGGAACTACAAGACCTTTATCTGTTCCAACTGCAAAACTTATATTATAATAATTTTTGTAAACAATTGTATCTCCATCTATTTCAGCATTAACAGCTGGAAAATTTTTTAAAGCTACTATACAAGCCTTAACAAAAAATGACATAAAGCCAAGCTTGATACCATATCGACTTTGGAAATCCTCCTGATTTTCTTTTCTCATGTTAATTATATTTGTCATGTCCACTTCATTAAAAGTAGTAAGTAAAGCTGCATTCTCCTGGGCTTGTTTGAGTCTTTTTGCTATNGTTTGCCTCAACCTAGTCATTTTAATACGCTCTTCTTGACCATATTTAATTTTTCTTTCTGAAGGAGGAGGATTAACTCCCATTAAGCTTATTAAATCACCTTTAAGTATTCGACCATCTTTCCCAGATCCTTTTACTGACTTAACGTCAATATTGTTTTCATCTACCATTTTTCTTACAGCTGGAGATAATGTTTGACTTTCCTCAGTAGAATTTTCCTCTATGTGACTATTTTCTATTTCCTTTGTTAAAACCAGTGGTTCCTCATTTAACTTGTTACTATTATTCTCCTCTTCCAATATATCTAATTCCACTTGTTCTTTAATTGGATCTAACTNAATTACATTGTCTTTTTCTTTNATCTCTTCTTTTTTTTGTAAATTTGAGGGCTGNATTTTCTCTATTTTATTTGATATTTTTACCTCGCCTTCAATTTCAGTAACTAATCCTAAAATTTCTCCCACTTTAACAGTTGACCCATCTTGAGAGTTAATTTCAATTAATTTTCCTGTAACTGGAGACGGTACCTCCAAATTTACCTTGTCCGTCTCTAATTCAACAATTGGTTCATCTGCATCAACCGTTTCACCTTTATTTTTTAACCATTTAGATACTGTAGCCTCTGTAATACTTTCACCTAAAACTGGGACTAATATTTTTTCGCTCATTTTAAATTATTCAAAAACCTTCTTAATAATTTCTTGTTGTTGTGAAATGTGTCTTTTTGCATAACCAGTGGCTGGTGATGCATCTGGACTTCTTCCAATATAAGAAATCATTTTATTATTAGCCTTTATATTATCTAATGTCCATTGGATATAATCTCTAGCAGAAAACCAAGCTCCCATATTTTTTGGCTCTTCCTGACACCAATAAAATTTAGCTTTTTTAGCATAAGGTTTTAGCTCTTTTGCAAGTGCCTTGGCTGGAAAAGGATAAAGTTGCTCGATTCTATAAAATATCAAATCATCTCTTTTAAATTTTTCTCTAGCCTCGAGCAAATCAAAATAAATTTTTCCTGTACATAAAATTACTTTTTTGATTTTTTCCTTTTTTTTCAATTTGATAAAACCTTTTACCTTTGGATCTATTGCGTGATCCCATAAAACTCTATGAAATGTATTTTTTTTACTAAAATCGCTTAAGNTTGAAACACAATGTTTNTGTCTAAGTAAAGATTTGGGAGTCATTATTATTAGAGGTTTTCTGAAATCTCTATGCATTTGTCTTCTTANTGCATGAAANTANTTTGCAGGTGTTGTGCAATTCATTACCTGCATATTGTCATTTGAACATAATTGTAAAAATCTTTCTAATCTAGCAGAAGAATGCTCAGGACCTTGACCTTCATAGCCGTGAGGTAATAACATAACTAATCCAGAGGCTCTTGACCATTTTCTTTCTCCTGAAGCAATAAATTGATCTATGACTACTTGAGCNCCATTAGCAAAATCACCAAATTGAGCTTCCCAAATTGTAAGTGTATTAGGTTCAACTAAACTATAACCGTATTCAAAACCTAAAACAGCTAATTCAGATAAGAAACTGTCTACAATTTCAAAATTCTTTTGATTTTTAGATATTTTGTTTAACGGAACATATCGAGAATTATCTATTTGATTTCTTAATACTGAATGTCTTTGACTAAATGTACCTCTTCCTGAGTCCTGACCAACCAATCTTACTGGGTACCCTTCCTCTAACAAAGATCCAAACGCCAAAGCTTCAGCTGTGGACCAATCAATTTTTTCCTCATTATTAACGTTTGATTTTCTATTTTCTAAGACTTTAGCGATAGTTTTATGGATGTTAATTTCTTTAGGTATTGTATTTATTTTTTCAGAAATATTTTTTAATTTTTTAGTATCATAACCCGTAACGCCTCTTTTATCTTTTCCTCTCGCTGGTTTATATCTTGACCATGTACCCTCAAACCATTCAATTTTAGGCTTATAATTCTTTGCATTCTTATATTGATCATCAAGTAATTCCTTAAATTCTTTTATAGATTTTTTAAAATAATCATCAGTAATTGATCNTTCATTTATTAATTTTTCACCATAAACTTTNATGGGTGANGGNTGTGAACGGATTTTTTTATACATNAGTGGTTGAGTAAAAGACGGTTCATCCCCCTCATTATGACCAAATCTTCGATAACAAATTAAGTCNATAACAACATCTCTATTAAATTTTAATCTAAAGTCAGTTGCTATTCTTGCAGCATAAACAACTGCNTCAGGATCATCNCCNTTAACATGGATGATTGGTGCTTCAACCATTTTAGCAATATCAGAAGGGTAAGGTGATGATCTTGCAAATCTTGGACTTGTAGTAAATCCTATTTGGTTNTTCACTATNATATGGATAGTTCCACCTGTATTATGTCCTGGAAGACCAGACATTGCAAAACATTCTGCAACAACTCCTTGGCCTGCAAAGGCNGCATCTCCATGAATTAAAATTGGTATAACTTTATTTCTCTCTTTATCCTTATGGAAATATTGTTTAGCCCTTGTTTGTCCTAAAACTACAGGGTTTACTGCCTCAAGATGTGATGGATTATCTGTTAAACTTACATGCACTTGATTGCCATCAAATTCTCTATTTGATGAAGCCCCTAAATGATATTTAACATCTCCTGTGTCGTCCTCTGATTTTGAACTAATCTCTCCAGCAAATTCATTGAAAATTCTTTTATAAGATTTTTGTAAAACATTGGCCAAAACGTTCAATCTTCCTCTATGGGACATTCCTATTTTAACTTCTTTTACTTTTGATTGACCACCAATTTTAATTATTTGCTCAAGGGCGGGGATTAAACTTTCNCCTCCATCTAAACCAAATCTTTTTGTACCAACGTATTTTGTGTGTAAAAATTTTTCAAAACCTTCAGCTTGAATTAATTTNTTAAGAATGGCNTCTTTTCCATTCTGAGTGAATTTAAAATCATCTGCTTTTTCAACTCTGTCTCTAAACCATTTTCTTTCAGTTGGATTTGANATATGCATATATTCAAAACCTAAGGNTCCACAATATTTTTCTCTTAAAAATTTTAAAATTTCAGAAATGCTAGAGTATTGTCTATTAATGACTCCNTCTAAAAAAATTTTATTATTATATTCCTCCTTCTNAAATCCATATGATTCAGGATGGAGTTCTTCTAAATAATCGGCTTTTAAAAGACCTAGAGGATCTAATTTAGCAATCAAATGACCTCTCTGTCTGTAAGATCTAATCATAGCAACAGCTTTTATAGAATTTGCATTAGATTGTTTTGAAACTAATTCANCTTGATTTTCGTTACCATTATTCAAATTTTGTAATTTNTTGATTGNTACTTTTTTTGATGGACTCCAGGATGGACCATTTATTTCATTTACAATTATGTCTGCCTCATCACCGATCTGGTTAAAATATATTTTCCAGCTATCAGGCAAAGATGGATCGTTATTAACAAACTTAAGATACATCTCCTCAATAAAAGCACTATTGGATTTACTTAAGAAAGCAGTCTTTTCAAATTCAAGATTTTTAGAAGATGACATCGCTATTAGTTAATATAGACCTAGAAAGAAATTTTTCAATTAGACAATTTATTTAATAATGTTTTTCCAATCTTTGATGGAGAGTTGGCCATGGTTATTCCACAATCCTCCATTTTTTTAATCTTTTCCTTNGCACCACCTTTNCCACCTGAAATTATGGCTCCTGCATGACCCATTCTTCGTCCTGGTGGGGCAGTAACGCCTGCTATAAATCCAACAATTGGTTTTTTTATTTTATGATTTTTAATGAAATCTGCAGCCTCTTCCTCAGCTGTCCCTCCAATTTCACCAATCATTAAAATTGATTGAGTATCCGCGTCGTTTAAAAATAGATCTAGACAATCTATAAAATTTGTACCATTGATAGGATCACCTCCAATTCCAATACAAGTTGATTGTCCTAATCCATTTTCTGTAGTCTGAGCTACTGCTTCATAAGTTAAAGTTCCTGATCTTGAAACTATTCCAACTGTTCCTTTTTTATGAATGCTGCCAGGCATTATGCCAATTTTACACTCATCAGGAGTTATGACACCTGGACAGTTGGGGCCAATCAGTCTACTTTTTGAATTATTCAATCTCTGTTTAACTCTTAACATGTCCTGAATAGGAATCCCTTCAGTTATACATACAATTAGTTCTATAGATGCATCTATTGCTTCAATAATTGCTGAGGCTGCAAATTTAGCTGGGACGTATATCATAGTTGCATTAGCTCCCTCGGATTCTCTTGCCTCTTTCACTGTATTAAAAACTGGAAGGCCCAAATGTTTTTGGCCACCTTTTTTTGGTGTCACTCCACCTACTAAATTTGTTCCATATTTGATTGCTTGCTCAGAGTGAAATGTTCCATGGGAACCTGTAAATCCTTGACAGATTAATCTAGTATTTTTATTGACTAAAACTGACATTTACTTAATTGCCTCAACAATTTTTTTGGCTGCATCATCTAAATTTTCAGCAGATATTAATTTTAAACCTGAATTATCTAATATTTCTTTACCTTCTTTAAAATTTGTNCCAGCTAGTCTGACTACCAAAGGAACATTGATTTTCATTTCTTTTGCAGCATCTACAACGCCTTGAGCTAGAACATCACATCGCATTATGCCACCAAAAATATTGATTAATATACCTTTTACATTTTTATCTGACAAAATTATTTTGAAAGCCGCTGAGACCTTTTCTTTTGATGCTCCCCCGCCAACATCTAAAAAATTTGCTGGCTCTTCTCCATATAATTTTATTATATCCATAGTGGCCATTGCTAAACCAGCTCCATTAACCATACATCCAATGCTGCCATCTAATTTGATATAAGCTAGGTCATGTTTACTAGCTTCAATTTCAGTAGGATCTTCCTCATTCAAATCTCTAAGTTCTAAAATTTCAGGATGTCTAAACAAAGCGTTACTATCAAAATTTACCTTTGCATCTAAACAAATAATTTTCTTTTCTTTTGTGAGTATTAAAGGGTTTATTTCAACCATATTTGCGTCAGTTTCAACAAACATCTTATAAATTGATTTAATTAAAGATATTGCCTCGTTTTTTGGATTGTCCTCTAATTTAAATATTTGAATAATCTTTTCACACTCCTCATTTGAAATTTCNTCTTTTAATTCTACTTTAGTTGTCAAAATTTTATCAGGTGATTTGCTTGCTACATCCTCAATGTCCATTCCACCTTGATCACTAGAGATAAAAGCAATTTTTGAANTAGCTCTATCTACCAAACATGATAAATAAAANTCTTTCTCNATATCTGATGAANCTTCAACATATAATCTTTTAACTTCTCTTCCTTCAGGTCCTGTCTGATGAGTTATTAATTTTTTTCCTAAAAGCTCTTTGGCNGATTTCTCAAGTTCTTCNAGATTNTTCAGAATTTTAACACCTCCNGCTTTNCCTCTTCCACCTGCATGAATTTGAGCTTTTAAAACATATTTTTCTGTTTTTAATGACTTACATTTCTTTAAAAGTTCCTCAACCGTTAAACCAAATACACCTTCTGGCACAATCGCTCCAAATTTTTTTAAAATTTGTTTTGCCTGATGCTCGTGNATATTCATTATTTATTTAAATCTGGATCTATTTTAGACGCTGCTTCCCAGAGTTTTTTTACTGCATCAATTGAATGAAGAAATTCAGATTTTTCTTTCTCATCTANGTTTATTTCCTCTATTTTTTCGACACCATTCTTTCCAACTATAATTGGAACTCCAGCATATATATCTTTGATACCATATTCGCCATTCAAATACGCAGCACATGGAAGCATTTTTTTTTCATCTCTA
>FUFK010722922.1_pt1 | contig 12956 bp, 20 predicted proteins | sample 1021851 | NCBI WGS metagenome assembly FUFK01 (sample SAMEA51879418, study PRJEB19060) | metagenome | reverse complement strand
CCTCCTCAATCTTTGTCTGTACTTTTTTGAATTGATTGCATTTTTTATTTATGCAAACAAAAGCCTTGTTAATTAATTCTAAAACTTCCTTACAGGAATTACATTTTAATTTCATGGATCTAAAAGCTAAGTTAATTAACTTGCATCCCTTTAAGTATGATTGCTTGTCTGAGAGCTTTAACTTCACTCTTAAGACTTTTGATTTCTGTAGATAGAATATCCATAATATCCTCCTGATTCTTAGAAACTTGAGATATATTCATAACATCATCTGTTGATTTATTAGATACTATATTTCCATCAAAGTTTTTATAAGTTACAGTTACTTCATCTCCAGATAGTATTGCATCTCTTACAATAGGATAGACTTCCTCATAAGCAGCTCTGGAAGCTCCTCCAAAAGCATCTTTCTGAGTTTTTGATAGCAAGAGGCAACCTTTGGTATCTTTTGGAGAATTGCCCACATGCCAAAGCACATGAGAATACTGAGGCACATTATTTACTAAAATCATGCCCTGATGCCAATCTGGTCTATCAGCATATCTTGCACTATACCTGTTATGGAAACCTCCCTCAGCTCTTAGTGTTAGCTTATAAGTTCCTGCAGGTATTCTTGTTTCTCCATAAATCTTTGTTGGATTATATTGATCCTCCATTGTGTAACAAAGAAAAGACCTTACATTGTCTGTTACATCAAATAGGAGACCAGAAGTGAATGTATCTCCACTGTTAAATCTTAATACTTCAAGTTTCATTATTTACCTTATAACTCTTATATTACTCCATTTTTCATTTCCACCAATTACAAGAGTTGTTAATCCTGCCCTAGATATATCTCCCATTGTATTTTCATACCAATCAGAGCCATCATCTATTGTTGATGCTTGTAGTAATAATCTATCTGATGTTTCATAAGCAGAAAAGAAATGAAAATGACCTGATAATAAAATATCACAATCACTAATAGCATTTCTGCTTAAAGATTGATTAGCTAACCAATTTCTTTGTTTTGCTTGTGCATTGATTCCTGATCTTAGCTGATGTCCATGAATCATAGATACAACTGTATCTGATATTTCAAAAGTTAAACTTAATTCATTTTCTGGAATCATAAACTCTAACTTATCTTTATATGCAGGAGCTTCCTTAAATATTTCTTGTAGTTCCTCAGCTAACATTACATCTTTTGAATCTCCAAAAGTTGTATAGGCTTTGTTGCCTTTTCTATTTTCTGAGTGATTTCCTGCTATAAAAGCAACTAATCCTTTATCAAATAAAGGTAAAGTTTCTTTTATTAATCTATAAATCATCCTCCTAGCAACTTTTTGCTGTTGTCTTGCATCTAATTCAACTGTAAATTCTTGCATTGGATAAAACCCTGTGCATCCCTCAACAATATCTCCTAAACCTGCATACAAAACTTGATTAATATTCTGATATTTTTGTAAATGTTTTATATGTTCTTTTGTTTTATCTATGTAATTAACAAATCTATCTACAACATTTGAAGTTCCTGCTTTTCCAATTTGAAAATCTGATAAGCATATTGTGAAAGTAAGAGGATCTTTAACAGGTTTTTTCTTTGGCTTTGGCTTTTTTCTTTTAGCTTCCTGTAGGAGCTTCTTAAAATCATCATCAGGCATATAAGCCTTATTAGATACAATCTTTGCCTTAAAATAATATAATCTTTCAATGTTTCCATTACCAATATTGCTATCCCAGAATCTTATCTCTGCTGTATCTTGTAAAACTCTATAATTTTTAGCATCTGCACCAAAATAACTTTCTAATTGTTCTTTCCAATCAATCTTATTTTCTTTTTGTGGAGCTGATACTATCTCTCCTGATTTGGTCTTTTCTGAATAAGAAATTGATGGCTCAAATCCTTTAGGATGCTGTATTTTCTTTTTTGTTTGTCTTGGATCTCTATCTTGTACAGTTTTAGCAAACTCTTTAAGATTCTTTGATTCTGCCATCTCTATAATCCCTAAAATATCTCCTAACTGTGTTGTAGTTAAGATGCTCAAATTGTTTATAATTATCTACTAAATATTGAGCTGCTATTGTGTCTGATANATACTCTTGTTCAGCTTCCTTAGCCACTTTAAGGAATATTGCTCTTGCTTCTGGATTATCTAAGATAAATCTAGTTGCAGCAAATTGCCCTGTAGGTTTTTTGCCCTGCTGTTCTGAGTATTGACTTAATGATTTCATTATTCAACCTCCTATAAGTCTAGGATAGTTAAATACTATGACAAATTTAAGGTTTTGGATTATCTGATTTGACTTGTGCTATATGGTCTTTCCAAGTTGTAGTGTCATTAACTAAATCCCAGTACTGCATATCAAGCTGATTTGCAATTGATCCATAAGCCTCTTGTCTAGCAGTTTTATAACCATTTTCTTGTTGGTCATACTTAGAATTAGCTAGATCAGTTATTGCTTGTGCATAATCATCATCAGTAAATTCAAGTCTTTCATTATTGACTTGTTTGTATAAAGGTTTAGCAGCTTCAATTTCTGCTGTAGCTTCTGTTGTTAATTCCTCTAATGTTGCCATATCTCTCCTATCTTACTATATATTTCTTATACTTACTTCTTTAAACCATATAATGTAAATGTTCCCTGTGCAATATTTCCTGAACTCATAAAAAAATTCAAACCATCACTTGCACTTGCAACTGTATGTACTAATCCACCTTGTGAGCCGTGATGTATTTCTGCATTGTTGAGTTCTGTTGTTTCAATAGTTAAAAAACTATATTCACTTGAATTAGCAAAATTAAAAGCATATAAAATACCATTTGTTGTTTCACTTGTTCCTGTTCCAATATTACTGCCACTATCCCAATGGTCTGAATTTGTTCCACTTACATTATTAAATGTACTATTAGTTCTTAATTGCTTATAAGCCCTATCATAATTTGAAGTTGTATCTGCACTACCACTTTTTGTAACTCTAATATTTAATTGTTCTTGGTCTGTACTGCCTGTAACATTAAAAAACTTAACCATATACACATCATAAGTGCTATCAATACCTGTTAAAGTTACACTTGATACTGCTGAACTAACTGTTGTTTCTGCTATTTTTATTAAGCTACCTGCCATTATTTAACTCCATATACTGATATTGTTGCNNCNGCCATTTCCTCACTACCTGAACTTCTAAATATATTTATTCCATTGACTTGTTCTGTATCAGTATAAACACCAATATATTTTCCACCTTTTGAAACACCCTCAACAGCAAATGAACTTTGTACTTGTATAAATGTAAAACTTGAATTGCTATATGGGTTATATACATACATTACTGCTGAAGAACTTTCAGGACTTGCGTCTGTTTCCCCAAATGGCTCTGGTAATTTATCTTGGTTAACTGCTCTATTTTCATTAAAAGATGCATTACTTTTCATATAAAGTTGTGCATAATCATATTCGCTATCACTAATAATTGAATTTGAACTATCAGTAAATCTTAGACTAAAAAAATATGGATTAGTTGAACTTGAACTAGTATTTGTAACTATTACTTTATATACATCATATTTATCAGAAAAAATTGGACTAATAGTTAAACTTGTTGTATTTGATGTAACTACTGTTTTACTTATAAATTCTAAATTAGTAGACATTATGAGTATTCCTTTATGCCATATAGAGATATTGTTGCTGATATAGTACCTGCTTGTGATACTAACTGTATTCCATCAACTTGACTTGCTTGATGTAAAACTCCACTACCAAAAGAAAATTCTGCATTACTACTGTTGTCTAAATATGATGAGTGCATAGTTTGAAAACTATATTTAGAACTATCCCCAAGATTGTAAAAATATGAATAACCACCTGCACTTGCATTACTATCACTTGCACCAAAGTTTCTAAACTGTAATAAATTACTTGCACTTGTAGATTTTTCCTCTCCAAAAGCTGCATTACTATCTCCTCTTTGGTAAGCATAATCATAAACACTAGATGTTTCTAAAGTGCCTGTTTCATAAAATCTAATTTTTACTTGATTACTTCCACTATCAGATATTTGTAAATTATTTACTGCAAGAAAATGTACATTATAAATATTTTCTTTTATAGAAGTAAAATCAACAGTAGAAGCTCCACTAGGTGTTTGAGTTTCAATTAATTCTAATTGTCCATACTGTGTATATTTATCTGCTCTTGTTAGATCATAAATATCAGTTGGTGTAAAGATACCTTTATTATTTCCAAAACTTTGTTCTGGGCTTTCTGGTATATATCCAAATTCATTACTCATAATTACACCACCTTATATAAAACTATTTCCCCATTGTCTGCAAATGTACTACCTGTATTATAAAAAAAACTTATTCCGTCACTTGCACTTGCAACTGTATGAACACCACCACCTGCTTCCCCAAATAATGCAGGTGTGCTAGCCCACATTTCAGTTTCAAGAGTTAAAAAAGAATATTCACTTGAACTGTTAAAATTATACAAATACAACAAACCAAAAGCACCATTACCTGTACTTTCAGTTGTTCCTAATAAAATTTTACTGTCATTTACATCTTCATTGTCTTGAAAACTTGCACCTGCTGGCATACCTTTTCTTGCATTGTCATAATTACTATCAGTTTGTATTGTGCCACTTTTAGTTACTCTTATGCCTAATCTGTCATCAGCACTAGGTATCAAACCTTTTAAAGTAACTAAATAAACATCATCACTATCAATACCTGTAACTTGTATTGTTGTAGGATTACCACTTGCAGTTGTTTTTGCTACTTGTACTAATTGACCTGCCATTAGCTATCAACCCTCAATCCATAAGTTTTTATTGCTATATCTGTAAAGGTTGTTGTGTCATCAGGAAATATTGCAAAACCTGAAATTGTTTCTGTTGATTTATGCACTCCAACCATTTTTGCATTTATATTTAAAGCACCTGATGAATAACCAACTCCTGATGATTGATTTAACATAAATGTATAAGAACTAGAATTATTTGGATTAAAAATATACATTAAAGCTCCACTACCTACATCAATAGTGCTATCTAAATGAATTATATTATCTAATACACTTGCACTTGTTGCTTTATTTTCTGCAAAACTTGCATAAGATAAAGGTGCTAAATTTGCCCAAGAATAATTACTAGAAATTGTACTACCACCTGAATTAATTAATTTCATATTTACCCAACCACTTCCACTAGCTACACCTATATCAACTATTGATATTTTATAAATGTCAAAATCAGAACTAAAAACATCTGTTATAGAAACACTAGATACAGAACTAGCAGTAGTTTCATTAATTAATCTTAGGTTACTCATATCTGTTTTACTCCATAGAGTTTTACTGTTCCTGTAAAATTTGTAGTTTGTGGAAATATTCTTATTCCGTCCACTTCACTTGCTTGTGGTAAAACACCACCACCAAACATAAAGAAAAATCTACTATTACCACTATCATCTACAAAACTATGATGAGTAGCAAAAGAATATTTGCTAGAATTTCCCAAATTGTATAAGTAAATATAACCCTGATTTTGATGTTGATTTGTAAAATTCAAAAGTATTTGTGTTGCACCTGTGCTTTTTTGTTCAGCAAAACTTCCTGAAGTAGCACCAAATTGTTGTGCATATTGATAAACACTTGCAGTTTCTAATACCCCACTTTCATAAAATCTTAAATATAATTGTTCATATCCATTTAAATCAACATTATATTGCATAAGGTGTACATCATATTTTCCTTGTTTTATTGAAGTAAAATCTAATGCACTATCAGAACTTGCAGTTTGTTCCTCAATAAGTTCTAAGCTACCACCCCAACTGCCGTCTTTAGTTAGCTGTAANATTTCACTAGGTGTATATAAACCTGTATTCTTTTTTACATCATTTGGTTGCGTACCTAAGTAAGCCATAAGTTACTCCTTTAGGTTTGACGCAAAAATGATACATTGTATTCTGCACTTGAAGCCGCTGAACATAGTCCTTGCAACTTATCGCCTGTTTCTAATGTGATCTTAGTTGTTATTTCAATAGTTGTTCCAAATGGAAGTGATACATCATTTAAAATGTGTCTTAGTGATCCACCGGATTTTGTAACACTTAAATCAACAGTTACATCAGCACTAGATCCACTTACATTAGATATTAAAATACCAATAACTGTTTCAGTTGTTGATGACGGAACTGCGTCCACAATATCACCAGCAGAAGTGCCTANTACACCCTGTACCGAGTGAAGTGTATCTGCCATATTCTATTCCTTTCCTAACTTAATGCTAATACTAAACCTAAACTTACACCTGCTGGTGCTAGGTTAGCAATATCTTGTGCTGTTGTCTTTTTTAAATTATTACTGTCGTCTGCGTCCCCAATCAACACAATATCGCTTCCTGCTACTGTTGCCGAAGTAGCACTATTAGGTGATATAACTAATGTTGATGAAAAAGCACCAGATGTTGCTGTTGCACCACCACTAAGTCCAGAAGTACCAGCTGTTGTAATTGTAACCCCGGTTATATCACCCTCACCAATAAATGAAGCCCAAGATGATCCATTATAAAACTGTAATACATTACTNTCTGCTAAATANCAAAATTGNCCNTCTATNGGTGATGTAATTTGTGCGTCNCTAGCNGTACTNTNNGCAAAAATACCAATACTTTGTTCCATTAAATAATCGTTTACGTCTGCTGCTGTTAATACTTCGCCAACTGAAAATACTTTAAATCCGTTTGCCATATTTTTATTTTATCTTCCTGCTCATAGGTAATAATAAATGCGTTATTAATAACCTAATTTATCTGTGTCTAAAACACCAAATAAAGAATTATCAAGACGCATAAAGGCTTGAACATCAGCATTAGATAATTTGTATGCGCACGTAAATACGCTTGGAGTTATGCTATAACTTATACTATCTATTATTTCGTTTGAAGTTATTTGAGCCGGTGATCCTCCTCCAGGCGGCGTAAGCTCAACTTTTACTATATCTCCAACTTCTCTATCAAGTACGGTATTTTGATTAGCTGTAGTCGCTTCTGTTAAGTCAACTAATAAATTATCAAACCGTATAAGAGCGTCTTTAAATTTACCTAATAAAAAATTTGCNGCNNCTAAAACTTCNGTATCANNATTNTTNNATAAGCCNNNTCTNNNNAANGTTCTAACTAAATATTTTCCTTGCGATCCGGTATCTTGAACTGTTTGGGCACTTCCGGATATTCTTTGTAAAGAAACTATATTAAATATTTCATTATCATCATTTATATAATCAACGCGTAAATAAGGAACGTCGCTTCCGTCATCGCTAAAAGTTGCAACCGGTGAACTAACAAATGTTGTGTGCCTTGATTTAAATGTTAATTTACCNTCTTTAGACATAAATAATAAACCGTTTTCGCTTCGCTCAATATTTTGTAATACTGACAACGTATTTTCACTAATTCCGCTTAAAGATTGCATAGTTGAAATACCTGTTTCAATATTTCTTTCAGCACTAAATTTTACGTTAGCATTATCTAAAACCGCACCTACTAATGATCCACTATCTGTGCTTGAAAATGAAGCATTTATTAAACTAGTATTAGCTAATTTCATAAATGCGTCAGAGGCTACAAAATCAGCAAATGAGTTATTCTTGTCAGGATAAGTTAAATTAATATCAGTTACAAACCCTACAAATAAATCTTTATAATTACTGCCTCCGTCTGTTGTGGCGTCAATATGAATTGCTATAAGCGGCTCAATACCTGGACTATAAGGGCTTGACGTATTGGTATTTTCATATTTACGTGAATTATTTAATAATCTTACAGAACAATTACCAGCAAAAAATGTTTCTAAATCTCTTGATCTTCCTCTGTTAATAGAAACGCTTTGAACGTCGCTAGTTACATCAGTTAATTCTACGGCTCCTCCTAACTCTCCGCTATCAAGGACTCCTCTAACTAAATCATCTAAAGTAAAAGTATTTTGAGTAAAACCTATTCGAACTCTTACTGTAGGCTGAGCCATTATAAAATATCTATTCTAGCCGCACCGCCATTTTGACGTTTAAATTCTCTGGCACCTCTAGCAAATAAATCGCTGGCTTCCTGATCCGTTGTAATTGGTGCATAGTTATTTATTGTTATNCCNGCTTCTGNNGTNGNTNNTGCNGCAGCTGCNGTTGATGAAGCGCTCGCTAGTAATCCAGCAGCTGTTCTTTGTGCGTCTATATCNTCAGCTGAAACTAAAGANGCTGTTTCATTATTTCCTAAACCNAAATTAACTTTTTCAAATGTTTTTAATTTTGGAATATCAACTTTAATACCTATTTTACTTAATATTTTTTGAGCTTTATTTGCNAAGCTATTAAGNTTGTCTGCAAATTTATTAAAGCCTCCAATAATTTTATTAATCATTTTTTCAAAATTCTTAGGCAAATTTTCNATAAATGGTTTTAAAAATTTATTAGCTAACTCTGTAAACTTTTTAAATGCAGGAGCCAAAGCATTAAGTAATAAAGTTATAATTGCAATAATAGGAGGTGCTAATAATCCAAATATTTCGGCTAAAGATGATATAAACGGAGCAACACCTTTTATNGCTTGTATTAAAGATGGACCTACTTCNTGAACTACATCAACTATAACTGGCAATAATTGTTCNGCTATNGGNAATAATTCNTGGCCTAGTTGNACNTTAAGNTCTTTAACNTGNGCTTGTGCTTTTCTNGANTTNTTAGCAAAGCTNTCNTGNGTTCTGTTTAANTCNCCCTGNTGTACAGTNGTTTTCTTTAATAATAATTCGTAAGTAGCTAAAGCACGTTCTTGCTTTGTAAGTTCGTTTCTTGAACTTTTTCCCGTCATTTCAAATGCTTTAGTTTCTACTTCAGCTTGACTTATTGCAATACCATACGTTTTAAGCGATTCATTTTCACCNAGAAGAGATTTTGTAAATGCTTCTAAAACNGGTTGAGCTCCNCCTTGNACGTTAGCAAAAGAGGCCACGTCGCCGGCAAGAGCTGCTAATTTAGTTCCTAAGTCTGCTGAAGCGTCTGCAGTAAAATCAATACCCTGCAAAACCGCACCTGTATTTGTAAGTAATCCTTCCAATTCAAATGCAGCTAAACCGGCTTTATTTGCAAATTCTTCTACGAAACCAGATACAACAGGTAAAGCGTCACCAAAAGTTGTTTCAAATGCTGATCGGGCTTCACCAGCGTCAGACGCTAAATTAACTAAATCTTTACCAACAGTTGCTGCTGCAACCCCAACGCCTGCAATACCAAATGCTGCTGCTTTTCCGATTTTTGCTGCTGCGCTTCCAAAACCTTGTAAAACCTTTTGCGATCGGGTTAGCGAATCTGTAAATTGTTTAGTTTTACCTATTATTGATATTGATACTTTTTTANTTGCTGCCATTATTTAATTGCCTTTATTAANGCGTCATACATTCTTTCGTTATATGTTTCAGCTATTTTGTTTTGATTNTCATCTAAAGTTTTACCNACAATATAACCTTTTTTNCCCATTTGGCTAAATGTACTATCNCCGCTTACNAATCTATTGCCTATCCATTTTTTATATGGAAAATCGGCTCCCGGCCTTGAGTATCTTAATCGGCCTACTTGATTTCTTCTTACTGCTCTTGTTTTTTTATTTTTTGTAGGAACGTACATATATCGTCTACCAAACTCTAATGAAAAGGTATCAGGTTTTTTATCATTACGAGTTATAGATATTTTTGCTTCGGATCGCGTTCCAGAAGCTGTAAATCCCATAGAAGAAGGCCTAGCTTTAGGTGTAGGCTGTTTTTTAGCTAAAGGTCTTATATCAGCTAATTGTTCTTTTGCTATTTCTCTATTAAATTTTGATAAAGCTTTTAAAACGTCAGTTTGCCCGTATTTTTTTAAATCTTTAACAAGCTCTTTTACTTCAGCATTATCAATAGTAAAATCTGCACTTATTTTAGCCATATTATTCTAACCTTTTATTTAACACTTTGACAATTGCATTAAACATATCTAAATCAACTTCTAATAAAGCGTTTGGATTTATTCCTGTTTCNACTGCTATTGCAGCTATTAATTCAATAAATCCNTTTACGCTTTTAAATTATCACTTGGTCCAGCTATATCAAGTTCTTCAACATTTTCAACCCACGCGTCATAATCTTCTGTTACACCATTTCTTTTAGCGCCAAGCCAAGCTAAATATAATAGCCACTCATAGCGCTGCTCATCTTGCAATTTTGAAATAGGTATATCAAACTTGCGTTCAAATTTAATTATGTCCGCTGGTTTAACTTTAACTTCTAATGTTGTGCCATCAGCCATGATGACTATCATATTACCCATTAGGAAGTTGCTCTTGTTATTGTTCCAGATGTTGGAAATGAAACTGACATAGTTGCAAGTTCTCCTACTGCGTTAGCTACAGGAATATGTTGATTTACTAACACACTTCCCGAGTAGCTAGGATTAGTAGCGCTGACTGATCCAGATGTTGGTTTTATTACAAATGCTGTAGTAGTTCCTAACAATGGAAACAGCGTTGCGTCTACTTCGCTTGAAGCAAAGTCTTGTTGGAAATCAATTGATAAAGTACCTGACTTAAGGCCCCCTGTCCTGCTAACAAAAGTATCGCCCATTGCTGTAGTTACTATTTCATCAGCTGTAATATCCAAAGTTACACTTGCTACGTGGTCACTTAAGTCCACGCTGTTTAAAGTTACGCTTGCGTCTGTCAAAACAAATTTTGCCAAAATTAACTCCTCTCTATATTTATATTTTAAATATCGAGGTACGAGTTAAGTTAAATGCGTTATTTAAACAGAAAACCCCTCAGGGCTGCTAAGGGGTTTCTGCCGTTCGTATACAGGGCAGTTGTAGATATTTATTTATTACTTAATAAATTACCCTATATAATTTTTATATACTTGCTTCTAAAAATAATTTTATATTAAAATTAGCATTATCATTTTCAAATACTCTAGCTAAATCTAATATTAACTGGCTTGAAGCATTATTTTCTTTTAATACTTTTGCTATTGCTTCATAATGTTTTTTACTCATTATTATTCGTCCTCCTTTTTATTTACTTATATTAATCTTTAATTTGTTTTATTCAATTTTCAAATTAAGAAATCAAAGCCACTTGGACTTATAGGCTTCGCGAATGGTTTGTTAGCCACCTATAACACTTAGCATTTTGGTTATCTAAATAATTGCTTTGCTTGGTTTAACGCAATTAAAATCGTCCTGTTCGCACTTCGAATGCTATCAACATATATTTAGGGCTTTATCCACTTTGTTGGTGTCCAAATATACTCCACATTAATCTCTACTTAGGCATAGCTACTTTACTATCCAAGTGCCTTTGATCTCTCAAATATAATCTAAGAGATTAAAGATACAGGCTAACTATCCACCATACTAATTGATATAAACTCGATAATGTTTGTGGATAACAATATCAACAATCCTTATCACAAAGAATAGTTTATACCTACACTTCTTCCCTAACCCAGCGTGGCGATAACGCCACCTAACCTAGTATGTAGTCCTTCAGGCTTATATACCCTTCCGTATATGGCTCGTGCTTTACGCTACGACCACCTGAGATGAGAGTAGCCACCACTTGTACTTGCTCTCACAACCTATATCTTTAATCTCTCAAACTTTTTAGATATTTGCCTCTCGTTTTTTATTGTCGTGGCTCTCGACTTCAGGGCTGCTTTTTTTAGTTGCCGCCTAATCAACAACTTATATTTATATTATGTACATGTTTTTTTAATTATGTAGTAATTTTATTTATTTTTTTTTATTACAGTTATTTACAAATAAATTAAAAAGTGCTATATATTATTCAATACCTATTGCAGCATGAATACCGAAGCTTGGATTAGTTCCAGATATTGTATAATTTAAACGCCAATACTGATCCGTTATAGCACCAGCAACGCTTTGAAAATCTGCACCGATNGCTGTAATGCTTGTAAATGTAATTCTGTCTGTTGGGCTTGTAAAGCTTGAGTTATCATCGCTTTGTAATTTAAAAGTAATTGTAGGGCTAGATGTACCAGAAACACTATAACAATGTATAGCAGCNTAACATTTTTCTGNAGCGCCAACAGCTCCTAGTTGNGTGCCAGTTGAATTGCCAGAAGCTGTTAAAGCGCTATCTAATTGAATTGTCCCTCTAACAACTTTGTCCCCCGATTGGTTTTTAGTTATACTAAACGGCGCAATTTCTCCAACCTCACCAAATATAGAATATTGAAATAATCTTGATTTCATAAAATATGCAATATTGCCTACGCCAGCGTCCGGAACTGTTGAAACAATAAGCTCATTGCCTATTGAAGCTCCTAATAACGCGTCAGGCTTATTTGCTCCAGCTTCGTAAAATCCGTCTACTTGTAAAGAGCTGTCTTTTAAACCACCTAATTTTTCTGTAAATCCGCCACTGTTTATTGTAGTTGAATCTAATTCTTCAGCATTTATTTCTAAATTAACTGAAGTAGTATGGCTACTTAAATCGTAACCGCCTAAAAAAAGTTTACCATCATTAAATACAAATTTAGCCATTATCTTCTACTTCTTCCCACGCTTCATTAATGTCTGGCGTGCTTTTATCATCTTTAATAAACGTGCCGTCTTTTTTTCTTGCGCGTTTCTTTTTTATTCTAGTAGGTTTTATATGTCCAGCTTTCATTAATGATTTTGCAATTTGCTCATCTTCAATATCAATTATTTCGCCTTTAACTTTATCCATAACTTTTTTATTACCGATAATTTTATATTTAGCCATTATTTACCTCCGCAACCGTTAGGACAGCCGCCACAACAACCTTCCATTTAACTTGATCCTTTCGTATAAACTTCTATTTCAAAATTAGCACCTATTCCGTCAATGCCATTTAAATTAAAATCTGCACTGTAATTTGTCATATTTACTACTCTAGCGTCTG
>FUFK010717817.1_pt1 | contig 12956 bp, 7 predicted proteins | sample 1021851 | NCBI WGS metagenome assembly FUFK01 (sample SAMEA51879418, study PRJEB19060) | metagenome | reverse complement strand
TGTACTTGTCAGTCTTGTCCATGGTCATGCCTACAACCAGTCACTTTTGAACTCATTGACCTGAAGGTCAAACAATTCCAAAATAACCTATCCTTGTTGTTGCACGTACTGTGCAGCGTATTGCTGAGCGTACGCTGCTGCTGTTTGACTATCATAACCTTGCGAAATAAATTGCTGGTAATATTGCTGATAGGCAGCATCCATCGCCGGATTAGTGGCTGCTGCTGTTGGTGCTGCACCACCTCCTTGCGCAAGACCGGCTTGACCAGCATATTGTTGTGCATAGGCTCTTGCTGTCTCCTCTGGATATCCTTGAGCGATCAGTTGTTGGACATATTGCTCGACTGGGTCTTGTTGGAAGGCTCCAGTTAGGTCGAAGTCTTTGTAGTCGCCGTCCATGCCTTCTGAGCCGCTCCTTCGCAGGAATAGTAAGGTCAGAATGACAATAATTACAATAGCTAATGCACCAATTCCGAGGAACATGTTGGTACTTGATTGTGCTCCATCACCACCTTTGTTACCCGTCTGCTCAATCCACTCACCATCTACTAACGAATAATCACCTTCCCAATCACATTGTCCAGAAACGAAAATCCATCGTCCTGTTGGGTCGTTTAATTCAACCTCTGTGGGCACTTCAACTCCACGACAAATAGGTAAGGTAAGGGTAATGGATGGCGGATCGTATAATTGTACATAGTTTGGGTCACCAAGATCCAATTTCTGCTCGATAACCCAGCGCGGATCAACATCTTTTGAAGGGTCAAGTTCGTAGACTAAAATGTACACTTTGACATCTCTTGACACATTAGAATGGAAACTATCAATATTCAAACTTAATTCAAACGAGTCCCCATCACCAATTCCGCTGTTAAGAGCCGCAAGCTGTCCATTGGTTTTCGCTGTCTCTCTCGTGACTAAATTTGTCTCTTCCAGTAGAGATTCATCGGTTGTTATTTCAATGTATGTGTCCCTTTCTTTAGATCCGGATAAGACCAATCCAGACAAGTTGAAATACGAATCTGTGTAACCCACCCGATTATCCCAGTTTGTGAACTCTATCACTGGTGGTTCATCCCCGAATCCTTGAGGTTTTACGTCAAAACAGAATTCTATACTATTATTCCACTTTCCAGATTTATCAAAAACTGTCAACTGTACGTTTATTGGCTGGATGGCTAGTTCAGTTATTGGATTAAATGTTAAGTTTCTACCAGCATATGATTCACCACTGCTATCAACACCATAACCGCCAAATGTGTACTCCCAGACGCCCTGACTTGCCTCATACTGAACGAAAGTATTAGGATCAATGCTTATAGGTGCATCCCATGGTTTGTCGAAAGTGACATCCCATTCATAACGCTTGATTCCAGAGTCGTCTAAGGCATCGGGATAGTTTTAGCATTTTTTGCATTGAATTCAATTGGTATTTGACCATCTTCGTTAAGTTCAATCTCATACTTTGGATTATTATTTGTTGGTGAACAGGTTCCAACTAACTCGATATTGTCGGCATATGAGTCTTTGATAACCACATAAGCATTTGCTATTGGCCTATACACGTCAGCATTGGCATCATTAGTCTCGATCGTAACTTGTAGCATTCTAGAGGCTCCATTATCATCATGTAACCAAAGGGTAACATTCCATTGCTCCCCCTGCTTACACTGGCCTTGAGTACCGATTGACTTGCAGAAATTCATGGTAGGTGAAGATCCGGTATCAAATAATGGAGACTCAAAGTGGTCTACTTGACCGGGAGCCATTGTGGCTTCATCCCAAGATGTCGGACCTGAAATCAGCCAGTCTGCATGTAGTTCTACTTCTGCATCTGTTTGATAATCAAAGTTTATTTCAGCGTTGCTCTTGACGTACACGGTTACATACCCAGCACCAAGTGCAGCACTTGGAACTGCTTCATTGATTAAAATGTCAGTTCCTTCACGCATTTTACCAAATGGATTTGGGTAGTCTTCAACCTGGAAATCTAGCATATTCTTTAGCAAGGCAAATTCGGCGCTGTTGGCATCCTCGGAATTAGCCTCAACATCTATTGTTGAAATTAACATTCCACCCGAACCATAACTGCAAATACCAAGTAAAACCGCATCGTTATTTGTTCCGTCGTGGATTATGGACTGGAAATTTGCGACATTTTGATCGCCTGAACAAATCTTTGGCACATCATTTGTTGCCTCGCTACCTATGTTAAGCGCCGATGTTGCTACGGGGCTAAATCCATCAAAATTACTATGTTTAATGTTGTTCATCAAGGGATGGAATGGGTCATAGACTTCGATGTCGCCAAAGATTATTTCTTCTCCATCGGTCTTATCATCGATGTCTAATCCCAGCGGCAAACGAGGTTCAAGGCTTGTACCTAGTCCATATGTTTGGGTTCCATGAGGCGCGAGATGAGCTTGAATGGTACCTCCGTTGCTCATAAAATTAACAAGGATTTGCTTTCTGTTGACATCGTTGACTGTGTCTGAAATCGTCTTATAGTATGCTCCACCATCATCTTTTGCAGTATTCGTATCTTGCCATGGCAGGATAATCTTGTCGTAATTGTTTAACCAATCCGTCTTAAAGTAAGTATCCCAATCGTTCATGGTGAATTGTGTATATGATTTGCCCATTATGGCCAAATCTTCGATTATTTTTGACGTTCCTGAAGTCTTGCCTGATAAAATTGCAATATCAACTTCATTGGCAAATGTTGCGAAGAAAAATCTAGCATCACCTGATTGCGTTCCATCATCTAGCTCGGCGTGATAACTGATGTTGTATGTGTGTCCGGGTTGATAGCCCGCCCAAGGAGTGAAAGACAGGTCAACTCTTTGTTGGGGGACTAGATTTTTAGCTGGCCCGGCATTAGAACTGTGGGCTAAAGAGTTAGTTGTTTCATCGAAGATATTCATGTAGAAGGTATAGTTGCCCTCGAGTACACCATTGGTTGCGTAAATGTCCCAATTATGTTGTAGATTGCCGTCAATAGGCAATACGCAGTTTAGTCTTACCTCCTCTAAACAAGCCAGTTTATTTGGCTGACTGAGTACTATATCTACTGACTCTACATTAAAAATTACCCGTTTTATATTGTTAGCGGTTGAAAGTTCTTCAGCACCAAACCACTTGGTTCCCAAAGTTGTGTTGTCAAATAAGGTTTCTACTTCTATCATGTACACTCCTTCGTTAAATTCATGTTGTGCTATGACATCTGAGGATGATTGATCTGCGTCAACAGAAGTTCGGCTGATTGAATAAGTGGCGTCATCCTCAAAGGTAAATTCCTTGATTGTGATGTTGTTTATTCCGATCCCCTTGAACCCGTCATTAATTCCATTTCTACCATCGTCATCGGAAAAGAATTCAAAGAATAATTCGGCGGTTGAACCTTCCAACGTAATACATTCGTCGCTCCAATCGGCAGAATCTGTTGCAGATGTATTCAGCACATACAAATGAGTTAGATCGATACTCGTAGTCTTTGTGAGCCCATCGGAATTAAAGAATAAGTTCCACGGTTGACCCAACCCGTCGGTCGTTCGCGGGTCTCCGATGTAATTTATCTCATCGAAATCTATTGGATTAGTTTCATTGACGATTCCATTACCGTCCTCGTCTATCTGACAGGTTCCATCTTCGTTGTAGTCATTCCATTGCCCATAAATAATCGCTGACCTACTCGTGGAATTCTTTTCATAATCAACAGTCAGAGCCATATGATCACTTGGCTCAATATTACCTTGGGAGTCTATATCAAAGTAGGTGTCTGCGTAATATGAAAACGATAGCGATACGAAATCGCCGGTGAGATTAGTGAGGTTTGTATTGACTACCGAAATGGATTCGCCCGTCCAATTATCACCATAACCTTCAACACCTGTTTGGGCTGCACACGGATGGCCAAACCAATATGCCTCGCTGTTGAATATCAAATCTGATGGACACAACAAGGAATCGTTATACAATTTACCAAGTGAGCCGTTCTCGTTTTCAGTGTTGACAGCATACCTTGTATCGTCGGTTGAATCTTCAAAGGTAATGATACAATCTGAACCAGGGTCACCACATTTTACGATTGAAGCATTTGCCCGCTTTACTGTAGCATTGATATCGAAATCCACCAATGTGTTACCCCAATTGTTGGTTATGGCCGAAATCGCATATGGCCCTTGAGCATAAGTGCCGCCTGGTAAGAAATAATCGATAGATTCCAATGCTGGATCGTATAAGTTAAACGGGGTTACATAATCAATGATCTCATCATTCAGAGATTGCTCATCCCATGCATTATTAGATAACGTTGCTGAAATTCTGTAAGTGGTGTCATTGAGGAAATTAGCTTGTATTGTAGCTTCATATTCTTCACCCGGTCCCAGGTTACTCAACGTTAATGAGGTTTGCAAAATTTGTGGGTTGGGAAAGAATGCGGTACTCTGTTTTGTGATTGTTAGATTATCGAACGCGAAGCCATCATAGCCAGTCCAAAGTGTTTCATTAGCATCAGATACTGAGCCTTCAAATCCGCTTCTAAATCTAAATCTTAAGTCTACTACTTCCCCTGCCCAAGGGCTCAAATCAAATGAACCAATTCCTTCATCGGTAAAGCTGTCCCAACCATAGTCTGAGTCATCGAAATAATTATCATAATCATACAACCCTTCTACTTCCATACCCATTGTGTACTGTTTCCATTCTCTCTCATCGTCAAATCCACCCCATATTGAATCCCCTGACCAGCAAGCATTAGCCCTGAACGCAGTTATTGGGCAGTTTATTAAACTCCAGCCAGTTTCTGTACTGCCCACCTCTATCATTGCTAAATCGTCCCATAATTCAGAGATGATGAAATTTCCATTCTGGCTGGTAAAACCTAAATCGCCATAGCTGAGGTGACGGAACAACTCGACACTCATGAAAGCTCTGTCCGAACCGGTTAAATCCACATCACGCAGAACCATCGCTTCATCCCAGTTAGCACCGTATCCAGTCCACTCGCCGCCCGAACTATCTGTGACGGTTTCTCCGGCCCACATAAAGTGAGTAGGGTTTAGATGATTGGCAGAGTTTGAGGCCTGAGATTCATCGGGGTTGGTTCCAGAACCAGAGGAAACTGTGGTTTGTTCTTTCCAATGATGGGTGCCGGATTCAACATAATCAATGAATTCCCAAGTACAACCAGCCCCGCAGGTTCCAAGATTCTCTGGGTTATCCCAATCGTTAGCGTAAACTGTTTGGTTTGTAGAATTCTTCTGATCCACTACATTGACCTCAACATCCAAATCTGCGGTCAACCCATTCAAAACACTCATACCGGTATTTGTCACGGTAATGTTGACATTTCTGTCACCTTCGCCTACTTGGCCAACGAAACGGTCCACTGGCGATATATCTATGTCAGAGATTGAAATATCTTGATTATCCATTTCTATAACTGAAATGGTATCATATTGACCTTGCCAGCCGAGATTATCCCGCCATCCCCCAAAATTGAAGTTTGCGTGTGCTACAACAACATCCAAAGCAGAATTTGAACCTCCAACAAGCTGTCCAACCTCAGCAATGTGAGGCCTTAATCCGGCTCCATATGATAACGGATTTAAGAACCCTCCATTGCCGTCTGAAAGGGTAATCTGAATCGAGGTTGGAGAGGTCAATAAGTAGGTGTTTGTTACTGCTCCGGTTGAATCGGTAGATGTTTCAGCTTCGGCCAGACTTGGTACAATGAAATCAGGCTCCTGATCGCCGTTTAGATCCGTAGCAGTTAGCGTAAATGCCGCATAATCACCGAAAGGCGCTTTGGCTGGACTAGACCAGGTTCCAGATGTTGAAGAGGTTACGTAGGTTATATTTTCAACCAAATCATCAATCATTGCGAGAACATCAGCAGTACCATCATTATTCATGTCAGCAACTGATAGATCTCTCGAATATGGCGTTTGCATGTTAATGACGTGCTCAGAGGTGCTTGTTGGAGTTGGACTGAAAGTATAACTCAGAGGGAACGAGTTGGTTTGACAGTTGAATTCCACGATTGAGACATTGTCGCCTTTTCCGGGGTTAGTCACTGTACCTGTAGAATAGTCTATTCCTTCGTCTCTCAAGAGCCACATATCGTTGTCTAAACAGGTAACGCCGCCACCGCCGGGTATTCCGCCACCAGTACCTACTTGTTCTTCCCCCCAATCACCGGCCGCGAAGGCTCGGTAGGTGTTCTGTTGAGCTGGGCCAAGATTGGTAACTATGCCTTGCGTGTTGGACCCTATCGGGCCAAGGTAAGTGACAACTCTCTGTGTGGTAATATCTGCTTGCAAATCTAGAATCATGACGTCATCATTGCCGTCTTTGTTCAAGTCAGAAACCTCCAAATCCCAAGCCCAGAAGTGAGTATATCTTTCCCCGATCGACCATGTCTTTTGGTTACAGCCACCGTTTTCAATGATTGTGACGTTTCCTGGTTCGCCCGCTGGCGTACCATCATCATTGGTTTTGAACGGATTGTTACGCTGGAAAATAACAAGATCAGTTACGCCATCGCCGGTAAAGTCCCCCGATTCAATGAACTGTACATTGGAGAATTCATCCCAATCGGCATTCCTATCTTGATTGGCGGAAACCCAAATGTCTTGCCTTTCAGAGAAATCACCATTACCATCATTCCACAAAACTGTGATGGTGTGGGTTCCGTCCGTAGCCACGGCAATGTCATTGTGATTGTCACAATTGAAATCGCCTATAGCGACATCATGAGGGTCGACATTCGTAGTGTAGGTTCTTGCTTGGGAAGCACTTGCAGTAGTTGCTAGTGCTGCGGTAGTAGAGAGAATCATTAGCAGACATAGCAAGATACTCTTGGCGCGGGATTTGAAGAGATTGCCTTGGGAAAACATCATCATCACTAGATGAGCCACACTAACTACCACTTTAACTGCTTTGGATTTTTGCCTCTAAAATTACGTTCCGCATGCCTAACAGTAATGCGAAATTACGAACCAAAAATCTCAAGATTATTGGTTAAACTTTGCCCGCTAACCAGCGTGGAGAAGGGCCCCAACCTATTGCATCGCCACCGTGAACTTTCACTAGCTTACCCGCAGAAAATAATGATTCAAGCCACACCTCGAGTGCAGTCCCTTCTCGGTTGCCTAGTTTCTTGCTGGCAATTTCTTCGATATCGCTGGTTTTTAGGGCAGTAAAGCCATAGTCGCGAACGACGATGTTCATCAATTCTCTAAGCCACGCTTCAGCCATTGGATCGACGCTCATCGTGCCTTGAACTGGGAGTGGTTCATCCAATTCGGCAAAAAGATCCATCAGTTCAATAGGATCAGGTTTAGTTAGATTATCTAAGCCAAGTGCCCGTAACTCGGTGCTCAAATCTAATTCACCGATTGGCCTTCTAACAATGGGTATCCTAGATGGGTCTGGCTCGGGACCCATGTCGAGTGGTTTCTCTCCTAATGGTTCGTCGTCAACTTCTATCCTAGTTTTCGCTTGGGATTTTATTCCAGAGGTGTTGGATGCTTTTGCCTCCTGACCAATTGGCATCATCCAGCCAACGCCTTCAAGGCCTAATTCGGAAACTTTTTGACGAATCCAATCAGCCTGGCCGCGTAAAAGTACCTCGACTTCATTCTCATCTGAACGAAAACGGTATTGAACAAACCCGGTAAGTTCCGCCATGTGGACTCCTCGAGTTATCTACGCTTCAAGATGACGCTTTATCTTGCTAATTGCCTGAGTACTGTATGAAGGATACCACCATTGCGATAATATTCAACCTCAACAGGCGTATCCAACCTAACCTGGGCCTCAAATTCTATCGATGTACCATCCTCTTTATTGGCGGTAATCGTCAACATCTGAAGCGGCTTAACATCATCAGTTACGGGAATGTTGTAGGTTTCATTGCCGTCAAGGCCAAGTGATTCATGAGACTGTCCGGATTTGAAGGTTAACGGTAAAACGCCCATACCAACCAGATTAGAGCGATGTATTCTTTCAAACGATGTTGCAATTACTGCCTCAACTCCGAGTAGGTATGTGCCTTTTGCTGCCCAATCTCTTGACGAGCCAGTGCCGTATTGGGAACCTGCAAGCACTACCTTGGATCCTGGGTAAGCATTGGCGGCATGGAAAACCGATACGATTTCTCCAGAGTCCGGATGCTTAGCAAAACCTCCCTCAGTACCAGGCGCCATTTGATTTCTTATTCTGACATTGGCAAATGTACCTCGCATCATGATTTCATGGTTACCTCGTCTGCTACCAAACGAGTTGAAATTTCTAACATCGACACCCCGTTCCACAAGCCATTGTCCCGCTGGACCGCCCTCTGGAAAAGAACCTGCAGGAGATATGTGATCGGTGGTAATTGAATCACCGAGTTTCAATAAAACCTTAGCATTGTCAATTGGTGAAATTGGATTAGGTGCTGAACTTAACCCGGAAAAGAAGGTTGGTAATCTAATGTAAGTTGAGTCCTCTTCCCATGGATATAATGGGCTTGATACTGCCGGTATTGAATCCCAACGAGGTTCACTCATTGCGTCGGCATACCGTTGTCTAAACATATCTGGAGTAATCGCCGAGAGAGCCTCTGCAAGTTCTTCGTCTGATGGCCAAACATCAGCAAGCATTATTGGAGATCCATCATCTGAATAACCAAGTGGTTCAGTTTCAAGATCAACCTCCAAATTACCTGCAATAGCATATGCAACCACTAGTGGAGGGCTTGCTAGGTAAGATGCCTTAACTTTGCTGTGCACTCTGCCCTCAAAGTTTCTGTTACCTGAGATAACTGAGCCAACTATCAAACCAGCTTCCTCGATAGCATTGTCAATCTGTTCTGGCAATGGTCCGGAGTTACCAATACAGGTTGTGCAACCATATCCCACTATATTGAATCCCATCTCGTTTAGATCTTCTTGTAGGCCTGTTGCCTCGTAATACTCCGTGACAACTCTACTTCCCGGCGCAAGTGAGGTTTTAACCCACGGTTTAACGGACAACCCTTGCTTTCGTGCATTACGAGCCAGAAGTCCTGCTGCCAGCATTACTCCGGGGTTAGAGGTATTAGTACAGGAAGTGATTGCCGCGATTACAACATCACCGTGGTTAAGATCAAACTTTAAGCCATCCATTTCAACTATCGCTCCATTGGATAGGTCTTCTTGTTTTAGGCCGTGACCTTGATGTCCAAGTTCAGCGGTCAAAGATTCGATGAAATGATGTTTCATGTCAGCCAGATCTACTCTATCTTGGGGCCGCTTCGGCCCGGCTAGGGCCGGCTCAATGGTATCTAAGTCTAATTCCAGTAGGGCAGAATAGGATTTTTCAGGCGACGCTACGTCATACCACAATCCTTGGGCTTTACAGTATTCTTCCACTCCGGTAATATCTGAATCTTCTCTACCTGTTAGGCGCATGTAGTCAAGGGTACGATCGTCGACCGGGAAGAAACCACAAGTTGCGCCATACTCAGGTGCCATGTTAGCGATTGTTGCTCTATCTGCCAATGTTAAAGCAGCCATGCCGCTGCCAAAGAACTCAACAAATTTTCCTACCACACCATGTTTTCTGAGCATTTCTACGATTCTCAATGTCATATCTGTTGCGGTAACTCCGGGTTTCAACTCACCAGTTAATCTAACTCCAACAACATCGGGAGCAAGCATGTAAATTGGTTGACCAAGCATTCCAGCTTCTGCTTCAATACCTCCAACACCCCATCCAAGAACTGATAAACCATTAACCATTGTTGTATGACTATCTGTTCCAACTAGAGTATCTGGAAATAAGTATTCATCATCTTTGTAAGATTCTTTCCAAACAACTTTTGATAGATATTCTAGATTCACTTGATGGCAAATGCCTGTTCCAGGAGGAACTATTCTAAAATTATTGAATGCTTGCTGTCCCCATTTTAAAAAGGAATATCTTTCACCATTTCTTTCAAATTCAATATCTACATTTTTTTCAAAAGAATCTGATTTAGCCGATTGATCTACTTGAACTGAATGGTCTATAACTAAATCGACTGAGGATAGTGGATTTATTTTTTTAGGATCTTTATTTTTTTCTTTAACAGCTTCTCTCATTGCAGCTAAATCTGCAACTGCAGGTATACCTGTATAATCTTGCANTANAACTCTTGCAGGTCTATATGCTATTTCTGTATTAGATTTTTTTTCTTTAAGCCAATTTTTGACTGAGTCAATTTGTTTTCGAGTTACTGTTAAATCATCCTCGTANCTTAATAAATTTTCTAGAAGTACCTTTAANGACTTCGGAAGTCTGGATATACCTGATAATCCATTTTTTTCAGCCTCAGCAAGTGAATAATACTTATAATCTTTAGAATTAATATTTATTGTATTTAAAGATTTATAAGAATTTTTATTACCTGGTTTCATAATTTATATCTTATAGATTATTAAGTCCTAATTATGTATTAAATTATAGATAAAATGTTCCAATACAAGCCAATAAAAGAGAAGCCATAGCATAGTTAAAGATTTTAATAAATTTCTCATTTGTCGCAAATCTTCTGAAAAATTTGCCTACAAATGTCCAAAAAGTAATACTGATTAATGCACAAGTAAATGATACNAGGATGACCCAAAATGAATAATTAATAAAATTATTTCCACTCTCGACATATGTAGATACTATTATAATTCCTACAATTACTCCCTTAGGGTTCAAAAACTGAAAAAAAAATGTGTCAAAAAACTTTACAGGATTCTCTTTTTTATTTTCTGTTTGATTTTTTGAAAACGCTATTTTGTAAGCTAAATAAACAAGGAAGAGTGATCCGGAGACTTTAAGTATTTCTTGTAATAAGGGATAGATTTTGAATACATTTATTAAACCAAAATTAAGTACACACACCATTGCAGTAAAACCAAAAATCACACCAAGCATGTGTGGAAAAGTTTTAACTACCCCAAAATTAAAACCTGAATATGACGCAACTATATTATTCGGTCCTGGTGAACAACTAGTACCAAGCATAAATAATGACAATGACAGTAATTCCGGGTGCATATTTTATGCTATCGGCAGTCCGTTTTCAGCTTTTTGAGATGGGTGAACTAATGTTACTTTTCCCTCTTTATCAATAGATCCCAAAATTAATACTTGTGAAATTACTCCTGCAATATTTTTTTCTGGAAAATTACATACTCCTATTACCTGTTTTCCAATTAGATTATCTTTGTTATAAAAATGTGTTATTTGTGCTGAAGACTGTTTAATTCCAATCTCACTTCCAAAATCAACTTTTAGAACTAATGAAGGTTTTCTTGCTTTTTCATTTTTTTCAACAGATATTACTGTTCCTAAACGAATGTCTATCTTTTGAAAATCATCATAGGTTATTTGTTCTTTCATAATAATAATATATAATTAGTTGTAATGAAAATAGATAACATATTATTTGAAAAATCAATAAAGATTCTTAAAGATTTAATATCTTTTAAAACAATTTCAGGTGAAAATAATTCTTCTTTAATTAATTATTGTGAAGATATACTTACAAAATGTGGTGCTTCATCTTTNAAGGTTTTTGANGATGAAAAAAAAAGNGTAAATCTTTTTGCTACNTTAAAAGCAAAAAANCCNAATGGAAAAGAGCCTATAATNCTTTCAGGNCACACAGATGTAGTNCCNGTATCTAAAGGNTGGTCCACAGATCCTTTNATTGCAGANATAAANGATGAAAAATTATATGGAAGAGGTTCTTGCGACATGAAGGGATTTTTAGCTTGTTCATGGCTAATTTCAGAACTTAAGAAACAAGCACCAATATGGAAGAAGGAAGTTAGAGAAGATGGAGAATTTTGGAAAGATGGATTGGGGTAATCTCATCATAGTATAAACTGACCTAATGTTTCAAGATGAACCCCTTCTTGGAAATGATATGACCGACATATGGAATGCGATTACAGACATAGGAAAAAAACCTCCCGTATATAGAAAGTCAACTGCTACGGGACTATTAAAACTAACAAAAAAATCAATTCTAATTATTTCAGAAGGAGATTCCCATAAGGGCAATATTAAGGAAGCCTCAACAATTGCTGCAATTCAAGGAGTTAAAGATACATCTAGAACAATACCTCATTGCCATCCTATCCCCATTGAAGCATGTTCTGTGAAATGGGATTTAGAAGAAACTGGATTACGTTGCACTGTAACTGTTAGTGCCCACTGGAAAACAGGGGTGGAAATGGAAGCATTATGCGGGGTTAATGCCGGCCTTCTATGTGCATGGGATATGGTAAAAAATAATGAAAAAAATTCTGAAGGCCAATATCCAGATAGCGAAATTAGCCAAATTAGGGTATTAAAAAAAGTCAAGCTTGAGCCGCATAGTTGAATTCAAGATACCTGTTCGCGGAATCATGACAACATCAGAACTAACTCAATTTTTTCTTCGAGCGACGGAGTCAGCAGCGATTGCATCTTACCATTGGATCGGTAAAGGAGACGGTAAAGCTGCTGATGGAGCAGCAGTTGAAGCAATGAGATCAGTATTTGACGAAGTTCCATTTGATGGAAGAGTAGCTATCGGTGAAGGAGAGCGTGATGATGCTCCAATGCTGTGGATAGGAGAAACTCTGGGATCTATGCAAGGGATTTCAACCGCACCATGCATAGATATCGCCGTAGACCCGTTGGAATGTACAAATCATGTAGCAATGAATTTACCCAATGCAATGTCAGTGCTTGCTGCGGGTCCAAGAGATTCTCTACTGCACGCTCCCGATTGCTACATGGATAAAATTGCAGGACCTCAATCACTGAAAAATGAAATTAGTCTAGAAGGCAATACTGAATATAACATAGAATCTGCTTCAGCAGGTCTGGATAAATCCATTTCAGATCTAAATGTAGTAGTAATGGATAGACCTAGGCATAAAAAATTAATTTCAGATCTNAAT
>FUFK010781462.1_pt1 | contig 12957 bp, 16 predicted proteins | sample 1021851 | NCBI WGS metagenome assembly FUFK01 (sample SAMEA51879418, study PRJEB19060) | metagenome | reverse complement strand
GCAAACTAAATTTAGAAATTACTACCAAGCCGATGGAAGACCCCAAGCAAACTGGGATGCCAAGTATTCTGTCTGGTGTTCTAACAGCTTCGGAACAAAGCAAAGCAGTAGATCGTCTGCGCCTGTCGTCNCCCGCAGGAATCGACAGGGCGATTCTTTCTTCGATGAAGCAGCACGGAGTATTCTTNACACCGAGAAGTGAATCAAGATTCCCAACAGANGGCGACAGCTATGAAGTGTTTCGTGGTTACGATATTTATGTAGCTAACGATGTTGATTCTGACCAAGCTTTTCGTGCTTTGGCTATGGCTATGCAGCCTATGCCTGTTGAGGTCATGGAAAAATCTTTGCTGACAACAATGATGCTTATGGTCAAACCATCAAATGAGTCACCCAAAGATGCAGCTATGCGATGCAAGCTGTACGCAAATGAAATGCGTGATTGGCCAGCAGATATATTTTATAGTGTTTTAAATACTGTAAAAGTATCTTGCACGTTTTGGCCCGCATTTTCAGAGTTTAATAAATATTATGAACAACGTGCAAAGAAGCGCAATGAGATGGCAAAAGCCATATTCAACCGAATAAAAAAGGTTGATTCTTGAGACTAAATAGTCTACAACAAAACTGAAAGAAGGAGTGCATAATGAAATCTATCAATCACCGTATGGGATTTATTGGTGGNAGTGACTGCTACGATATCATGGCAGGTAACTGGCATGACTTGTGGCTTGTCAAAACTGGTCGCCAAGATCCCGATGATCTATCAGACATTTTTGCTGTGCGGCTCGGTACGTACACAGAAGAGTTCCATATCAAGGAGCTTGAAAAAGAGCTTGGTGTATCTATTGAACGCCAAGTCAAGCGCAAACGTGATATAGAGTATGTTCCATGTCGTGCCACACTTGATGGCNCTAATGGCGGCATTGGTTACGAGTGCAAGCATACCAATGAACGCACAACAATGGACAAACAATTACAGCGTTACATGCCACAGATACAATTTTATCTAATGGTTTCTGAGTTCAAACGCCTTGTATTTTCCTGCATATTTGGAAACTCTCGCCGTGAGCATGTGACAATCCAAGCTGACAAAATGTACCAGCATGAAATGCTAATGCAAATCATTGACTTCTGGTCGTATGTCAAAGATGACCTTGAGCCTGACAGAGGTGAGCTAAACCCAATCTTGCCAAAGATTGATGCTATTCCTATCAACAGCATGATTGCTATTGATGGCTCTAAAAACAATCAGTTCATGGCTGATGCTGAGATCTTTGCTATGACCAAAGAGAAGCACACAGCACATGAGAATGCCAAGAAGCGGCTCAAAGAAATCATGCCAGCTGACTGCCGTGAAATGTATTGTGATGACTTTGCGATGCGCCGCACGTCCAACGGCTCCATTCGCATGGCAACCAAAGAGGCTAGCAATGGCTAAGAAAGTAAAAGTAAAAAAGCTCTGGCAAGGCAGATATGTATCTGTCAAAGACTATGAAATAAAAGAAGCCATATCAAAAGGTGGTATGCACATATCACATGATGGCAAGTTTATGTCACTGTCTGTAGATCAGCTGTCGCAGNTGAAGCCAAGCAGCAAAGTATTTCAATCTAAGTTTAAGGGTAGCTATCAGCTTGTCGATATACCTTGGGAGCCAGCTACTACAGATCCACGCCAAGGTTCTTTACAATTATAAACAGGGCGACCCTTCCCCAAAGATCGCCCTGTTATATCGCACTATCATCAAAGAAGGAGTCAGTTGATGACAACGAAATCTAACACACCACCACAAACAATGGAAGCAGCTTTACTTGCATGGCAGCGTGCCAAGCCAACCGTGCCAAAGAAAGGCAAAGCACAATACGGTAAGTATTCCAAACTAGAAGATGTCATGCTGGTATGTGACACCGCAGAAAGGTTTGGACTNGTCTACTATCAAGAAAATAATTTTGAGGTTCACGATGGACTCATTGTTGAGTTCATCGTCACTCACATGATTCACGAACCATCAGGCAAGGAGCGCATCAGCCGCACCCTCGTCAAGGTGAAAGACATTACCAATCCACAAGCCATGGGCAGTGGCATTACATATGCAAAGCGTTACGGTTTGCAAGCTATGTTTGGCCTAGCCTCTGACGATGATGGTAATGACGCAGCTGGATCAGCGTCTGCAAACAATAATGCAAAAAAAGGATCCAATCGCACTAAAAACACAGGAGACTTCTAGTGTCAAACAAACCATTTGTAATTCGAAAAGATGTACCTATGCCTGACCTTTCTCATGTAGGTGTTGTCAAAGGCAAAACTAAATATGAGTGGATGAAAACTTTAGAGCTTGGTGATTCGATTGTTGTCGATAGTAAGCGCGAAGTAGACTGTCTGTCGAATGCTATTCGCAAGCATACTGATTTTGTTTTCTTGCGTAGAACTTTGGATGACGGAAAGATCGGATTATGGGTATGTCATAAAGATAAGGAGATGCGTACTAATGGATAAAGTATATGATGATACGAATACTGCTGTCGTTTACAAGCCGCGTGAAAGTGAGCAACTGCTTTCAACTGGCAAGGTGAACATCGATGGTGAAGAAACACGTATTCTTATTCTTAAAACTACACTGCCAGATGGCACTGTAATACGTGATGTCTACACAAAAGATGGNACATTGTTTGAGAATGAGGACAATGGTAATAACAATCCATTATTCTCTGGGCCATTCAAACATTTACGTTTAGCCTTTTGGCTCAAGAAAAATGAGAAGTATGGTAGTTTTTTATCTGGTGTTGTCGAGCCACCACGTGATGCGCCAAAGAAACAAGAACCGCCAGCACAAAGCAAAGATGTAATAGATGACGACATCCCCTTCTAAGCTTGTAAAAGAAGGAAGCAGCGGCAAGTTAGTTGCTGCTTCTTTTATACTTAAAGAGTGTAAACGTAATCACAAACATAAGTGGATTATATTTGCTATGCTCGCCTTAATTTTACTGCTAATTTTAATTTAGCGCATGCTCCTTTCCAGCGGCTGCATGGAGTCGCTTGCAAAGACACAATGCAATTTTATCATTTTTCTTGTTAAGCCCACCCAGTGCGCTAAAGACTGAGACATTACGCGGAGGTAATTGTGTCACCATGCATTACATAAAAGGAGAGAAATATGTCAGTTCCAACCACAGAACAAATAATAGATGCACTTCGCATACCAGAAATAGAAACAAAACTAGACAGGCTTGGTCGAGTGGTGCGTAAAAAGAACTACAACATAAATCAAAAACCAGCTAGAGGTTCAAAAATCTTTTATAAGAATGTATCAACGGCAGAAGTTATTCGCGTAAAAGCCCGACTCTATAACCATTAGACCTGTCGTATGTAAGGGTTTCATTACGGTTATCTTCCCAAGTGTGGCTGCAATGAACCCATCCACTGTTTCCACCAGTATAACATTCTAAAATTAACTGATCGAAATCTAGATTGTCCTGTATCCAAACAGCAAGATCATAGTTATCAACACCAGCAACCTCAAAGTCAGCCGCTTCACCTTTTGCATGTTGGCTATGGATGTTTGACCCTATGGCAATGCACAGTTCTGGACTGCGGTAGCCTGACGATACAATAAAGGAACCAAACTCATTACGTATTGGCTGCAATATATTCTTAGCCAACATCTTCATGCATTTGATATGTTCATCAGTAGGCTCGTTAGGTATACCCTTACGTTCAGCTGTTTGGCTTTTTAACATTTCAGCTAATGAAAAGTTCTTTGACAGTTTCATAATGCGCACCTATATTAAACATGTCACGGCGATTGTCCTACTGGGCAGATCGAAGCTAGACACCGCTTTGAATAAAAGAAGGACTAGCAACCGCTTCCTAAGAGGGGCAGAAGTAAGACCTTACAGTTTGGTTTTCACTCTGCCCCTTGTTTATTTTTTAATACCTTTCAACGATCTTAAACCGAAGCTCGCAGCTATACTGGCGTAAACGGCATACTGAAACCACTCTGGCGTAGTTTCAAGAGCCGCAAAGCCATCCCTAACAAATGGCTGAAGCGGCGGCACAAAGCACATACCAATTATAATTATAAATAAAATTGTCCAAGCTTCATCTTTCCAGCTGTTGTCACTAGCTTGAGCCATGACCTTTTCCCAGCCAGCCTCATGCTTCATCAACTCAGCTTCAGCTTCAGCCTTTGCCTGAGCTACCTTACCCTTTGCCTTGGTAGCCTCTACCTTACTTTCCATCCAAGACCCAGCCAGTGAGGCTATAGGCCCGATTAATGCCTGTATCATCTTGACAACACTCCCCTTGGCATAGGTTTACAACTCCAACCCACAGCTTTGTACCCTCTCATATGCACATGAACACGTTCAGCAAGTACAAAAGCATGACTCATGCAAGCCCTTTCTGTATCATGCCATTTCTGCGCTTCAAGAAATGTACATTGCTCACGTTGCACAGCTGATGTGCCAATCAAGCAAGCAATCACAACAGCCTGATACATCATTCTTTTGGCGTCCTCGCTTCTTTACCAAGATAAATACCATACACGCCTGTCATAACACCCATAATTACAGATACAAATGCAGACTGTTGTGTGGTTGGAGCTTCCAGATTCATAAACCATTCAGCACAACGCCAAGACATTGCGACAGACGCAAGCATTGTCAACTTAGCTGTAAGATTAAACTGTATGTATCGTTTCCACCAATTTGTCATAACACAATCTCTTCTGCGCTGCTTTGAGCAATGGTTGCAAACAAGAATATAAACAATGCTACTGCTACCGCGATAATACAGGTGACGAGTAACGTTGTTTTAATCGTCTCTTCAATTTCCTTGGCCCTTCTGGCAGCCTCTCTACGCGCCGCTTTCTCTGCTTCCTTTTGTTCCCTAAGTTTCTGATTATGATGGTTGACGATTTCATTCCATGTGTCTGGGCCAAAGCGCAAGTTTATCATAGTTTTGATTTCTTGCATTTGCTCCTGTAATTTTTTGGCTTCAAGAACTGCGTCAATACTGCTTTGAAACTTGATGTCACCGACACCAGCCTGTTTATTACGCTCATCATTAAGCTTCTTTTGGCAGTCAAAGAGCGTACCGATTTGTTGTGAAATATCAGCAACAGATTGAACATCGTTAATCCTTGCTTTGATAAACGCTATGGCATTACTAGCAGCTGCTACAGCTGCAACAGCTGTTGTAATAGGCTCCATCGTTACTCAGCATCAGCTATTGTCAGGGTGCCAGCTTTTACTTGCCGCATGATTTCTGCGTAGGTTGCGTTACCATCTGAAATAGGCACAAATGAGAGTATTCCATCAATGGTTGCTCTAATTGTATTAGGTTCCCCATCATCACTACTTATGTATTGTGCTGATTTAATTTCAATCATTTTAAAACTCCGCAACCAACTCTAAATAATATACCGCTTGCACTGTTGTCGCACCACTGCCTGTCCTTTGCATCTGGGCATTTAAAGAACTTGTAGTAATGGTAAGCAAACTTAATGTCGTGTTGGCAGTGGTGGAACTTCCAGAGTTTGAATAATTTGAATTCGTGTATGGATTTGCGGTAGGGGCATCACGCATTGCTGGAAATGTAATAGTAACAGCCAAGTCTGGATTAGCTGATTGAACAGCACTTGAAAAAAATCGATGCCTCATAGATCCAAGGCGATTGTAATATCGTAGACATTTTGAAAGTGTCTCTGCGTATTCTTCTGCCTCTACATCCGTAGCTGTCGAACCCGTCTCAAGTTGAATGCCAGTGATAAACCAGTTATTTGCAGTATCATCCATACAGTTTACCTGATTCGGAGATGCGTAAATATTACCACTATTATTAGAATCTGTTCCCCAACTTCCAACTGTAGACGCTGCATGAAAATTTGATCCTGATGCTAAAGGCCATATAAGCTGCAGCCCTACATTATTATTTGTTTGCCATGTTCCACCAGTGTCCCCAGGAATGGTAATCGTTTTCCTTTCCCAAGTATTTGCTGCACTAACAGTAAACTCTTCAACGCGAGTGCGACTTTGATCGCTATTCCTCAATGCCACAGAGTGCGTACCTGTTTTCGGTGACTTGATATAAAAAGATAGAGTAACTGTTTTTGCCTGTGCTGTACCCCATCCCAAATGAGCAATAGTATAACCTTCCAATCGAGTGAGTAGACTATACAGATCTGAATTAGCTAATGAAGCGTCTGCTGTTGTAACATCAACCTTTAAGGATTTTCGTAATGTTCCAATTGGCACACCGCTGTTTTGTGAAATAGTTACAGCACCAGCTCCAGTGTCATACCACTGCATTCTGTCTATTGTGTATGCAAGATTGGCTGCATTTGCGAATGATGTGCCGCGTTGTGAAACATTCATACTCCCATTGATCACCATGTTTTTTCCTTGAAGGGTAGGTAAACCACTGATATCAGCAGTAGTTATACCGCCAGCTAAATCAGCAAAGTCTCTTGCTCTTGTCATAACCTCACCTCTTAACTTGGCTCTGTAGGCCAATCACTGTCACTCAGTTTAGGCCAGTTACTATGGGTTGTAATATCACGCAGGGACTGTCTGTATGTTACCCATTTAGATTTGATTGAATCTGGTACATCAGCACCTTGCGTCCAATCGCATCTTGTTAACAAAATATCTCTTTTCTCACGATTCAGCACTGCTAAACCAGTGTCACTAGCAGCCCAAGCGTCATAATCTTCTTGCGCTTTTTTTTCATCAGCAATTTCTTTATCAAATGCAGCTTTTTGCTCATCAGCGATAGTAGACGCCCAAGATGGTAAAGATTTGATAGTTTCATTTGGGGTGTCATCTTTAAATTCTATTTCTCCAGTATCTCCATCAAACCATTGTAAGGCATGAACATTTGCTGGGATACCTGATAAAGTAAGATTCAGTTTGCTTGCATTGTCGATAGAAACAAGACCATCATCTGGCACAATTATTAATCTCATTGCATTTTCCCATCATCAATAAGTTTTCTATTAGATAAATCTAAAGATGCTTGAAGCATTCTTTGGCTTGCCTCTGCGCCTTTTACCATTTCGTTTCTAAAGCTTTCAACTGCCGCACCAGTTTGTCTTGATTGTTGCGAGCCTTCTATTAAAAGAACAGGCAACCAAGCAACAGCACAACCATACTCATCAACCTCTTTGCCAGTGTTTGGATTAGTGCCAACAATTTTTGTAAACCACGCGCACTCCAATTTTTTGCAAGGCTCAAATCCATTGAGTGGGCAGTTATCTTTTACATCAAGCTGCATCAGTCTTTGGCCGCAATGATCACATCAACATACTGGACATTAATGGCAGCAGTACCGCTCAGTGTGTGATTATGGGCTGAGTTGCTACCACGGTTGTTTATTACATTTTCGTTGTTAAATGAATTGTTTGGACTTGTGTTATGGCAATAGGCTCTTCCATCTTGGTCAGCNCTACCAAACGCAGATGTTGATGNTGAAAAGTTATTGGGACCATTAACATTTCGACCGCGTAAACTATGGTCGTGTGCCGCTAAATTTGCTGTNGTTAATGTATGATTGCCAGTACTGCCCGACAAAGAGGGTGTGCCAAGTGCTGTTGTAAAATCACTAGACCCACCAGAACTTGCGCTACCTGTTACAACACGCAAGGCTTTATTGTCATGAGTCGTTTGTTTAGTCCATCCAGTAGGCGCAGCAGTTTGCTGGAATAGCATCAATGTACCAGCAGGAAACGCCTGTACATTTAATGTTGTTGGCTCAAAGTCACTACTAGAACTGTTAAATGCAAGCACCTGACCATTTGTAGCACCAGAAGGATTTACATCAGTGAGGGTGGCTAGACTTATGTTTGCTACTTGAAATGTCCCATAAGCAACTATATCGACCGTATCACCAGCAGCAGCACCAGCAGCAAGAACAACTGTACTACCGTTAGTTGCAGTAAAGTCTGTACCAGCAATCAGCTTCACACCATTTAAATATACATCTACAAACCCAGCATCATAAGTTGCACCGAATGATGTTTGATTGGCCGTTGCCGTGTAAGTGTTTCGGTTTGATGTTCCATTAACGGAAGAGCCAGCATTTTGATAACCGCTTGCCCCAAACACCTTCAATGTATTAGAGGCTGTATCAAATACTAAATCGCCAATATCATTATTTGAACTTGGTACACCTGATTGAACTCTGTATCGTTCTGCAAAACTATTTACCCCAGATATATTTGAGGCAACTGTATTTACATTTGATATAGCTCCACCAACTGCATTTACATTGGATATGCCACCTGCAACAGCATTAATATTTGTTGCGTTACTAGCTACAGATGAAACATTAGAAGAAATACCTGCAACCGTGGCTATATCAGTACTATCACCAGCAACTGTTGTTACATTACTTGCTATACCAGCGACAGTAGTAACATTCGACGCAATACCAGCTACAGTTGTAGTATTAGCAGCAACTCCAGCGACTGTTGTTACGTTAGCAGAAATACCTGCAACAGTATTTATACTAGATGTAACATCACCTAACGCATCGATTTCTGTTGCTAGATCGGCTAATGCATCTAAATCTGTAACAATAGCTGACGTTGCCAGCGTATTTAAATCAGACACAAAGTCGCTTGTTATAAGAGAAGAAACACCAGCAACTGAAGATATATTTGAATTGTTTCCTGCGACTGTATTTATGTTGGAGGCGTTTCCTGCGACCGCAGTTACATTTGATGCAACATTTGCCACAGATGTTACATTAGACGCAATGCCAGCAACTGTAGTAACATTTGCTCTAACAGCATTAACATTGGATATTGCATCTGTTGCAACAGTGCCATCCTCAATATCAGCTAGTGTGGCTATATCAGCCGATGCAGCTGAAACAGTTTGCACATCAGCAATGCTTGGACCAGCCTCAACAGCACCTGACGAAGCATTAAATGCTAATGTTTTACCTTTTCGCGTATCAACGGCTGGCAAAGTTAAAGACGCAGCCGCATCAAAATCTGTAAGTTGTAATGATCTAGTTGACTTGTCTTTTAGATCAGCTTGGATCGCAACAAGCTTATCAAGCTCAACATTAAGAGCATCTATTGCAAATGGGCCAGATGTTTGAAAATCGGTTGCTCTTTCAATAGCAATATCACGTGTAATAACAACAGTACTATTGCCTGAAGCACCAGTAACATTAAGATTGATTGTACCAGTGGAACCATTACCCCCCGATGCAATCGTATAATCCTGTGTTGCAGTTTTTTGTACACCATCTACATAAACATTTAAGTCAGCTAATACAAAGAACTCAAATGGCACATTAAATGTTGTCTGCGTAGCGCCAGCATTCACAGTATAAGATATTCTAGGATTATTGTCTGCCAAATTTATAGTCATACTAGCCTCTTATCATCCATAAAACAGTGGTTCAACGCACATTAATCATCATAAAAATCAGTAGCCAACGCAAAAATCGGTAATATNGGAGAGTTGTATTTAAACTCTCTTGCTGCTTCTGTGTCTTCNCCGTTCATGTAATGAGTAGCGCCTTTGATCCAAGATGCAACCATTCCTGGGGCTGCGCCAGCTGGTTCAGAAATAGCATCAAAGAAAGAGGGGTTATATTTAGGCTTCAATATTGAATCACGTTCATCAAGTAAGCCTGTGCCAATAGCAACATGTGTAGCGGTATAAGCTATATCGCCATATACACCAAAAATCCCAGACTGATCTACGGTACGTTGAAAGATTTCTGCATCAGAACGCGCATCAAACCACCATCTGTCCTTTTTTAAATTAAGAGCTAAATAACCCAAGCCAAGCAATGCAAAAGCACCAGTAATGCGGTGTCTACGCATTGGGTCTGCCAAGCCGCCAGTTACACGTGCTGTTGCACCAAGCATAAAATTATAAAACTGGAAAGGAAATGTCATCAAACCAGACTCAAGACGAACTAATGGGATTGTTTTTGATGATGCACGTTGATCAATGTCAGACTCACCAAAACCAATCTTCTTCATCCATGGTCTATATCGAACATAAACTGTGCCATCCATTATGCGTGGTTTATCAAAAGCTGTTGCATGAAGAACAGTATTGCCAATACCAGCATTCATAGCGGTATTCCATTTGCGTATTAACTCACGGTCTGCTTGAGTTTTATTAGGCCATTTATCAATATTAGGATGTAATATATGATCGCCTTTTTCATAGGGCAGCTGTGCCATAATCTTTGCATCACGTTCTGATATGCCATATCGCAATAAATATCGCGCATCAGCTTCATCGATAGTGTTGTTAGCCATTCTGACAACTTTATCCATCAGATCACTAGCACGAAACGATCCATCAATCTGTTTAAATATATAAGTAAGAGTGCCAAGGCCATTACCAAGAATCGGTATATTGTAATAAGCTCTTGTTATTGGATTCAAAACCCGCTCTACAGCGGTAGGCTCAATTCCATCAATGTTATCAGCAATAATACGTTGCTGCACACCGCCTAGTGCCAGCTCAGTCGCTTCTCCAGTAGCAGGTATGAGCTTTCTATTTTTACCAAGAAGGCTTCTATCAAGCTCTGTACGTGCGCCCATAAACATTTTCATAGGCCCACGTTCCATAACAAGCATTCCAGCATCAGTAACAGAGGCTAGTGCAGCTGCATCAAGATAGGAAATGCCAGCAGTTTCTTTAAGCAATCTAGCAGTTTGATTATCAAATCGTGATGGGTCTTTGATATGTTCACCCATTACACGCTCGTACTCAAACGCCATGTCAGCACGAAGCGATACTATCTTTTTCTCAGCAAATCCTTTTTCACGCATTTCAAATTCAGCATCATCAAGAATATCATCGATGCTTTGATTGCCATACTTTCTTGCAAATTCAATACGCTTGCCAACTCTTGCAGCATAAGATCGTGCAACGCGCATATCCTTAATTATAAAGTCTTTTATCTTATATTCTGGTATTGCGATTTGTCTGTGACGTAAATGTTTGCCTTTAGGGATTCCACTCATTTCAACAACAAGCATCTGATCGCTCTCTTCCATGATGGACGCAACAGCATCTTCAGTAATCTTTCTTGGCTCCGCTCTTGTTGCTGGATCTACTTCTATAAACTTTTGCGCCTTATCATCCCAAAAGCTAACAACGGGATTGTTTTTAATATGCTCTTCAAAAATGTCTACAAGACGTTTACGCATATTATCATCAGCTGCAATAGCAGCTTTATCATAGTAAATAGGTAGTGTGTAATTATCTGTAATTGAGTTTTTAATAAGACCTTCATTAAACTCAACTTGCTTCCTCATAGATTCAAGGCGTTTTGCTTGACCAGCCGTTAGCCCACGCTCTGATTGCATACGCTCCATATATTCAATGTCCAACTGGATACGAGCATTCCTATCTTTCAAAGGCTGTACACTGGTTATGAGGTTAAGAGCTTCTAACTCATCTCTAAATTTTTCAAAGAATGTATCAATTTCAACCATTGCCTGTCTAAAGTCAGCAGAAAATGTTCCATCGTATTTTTTAAAACCTTGACCAGCCTGTTTAAGCAAACGAGCCTCATTAACAGCTGAATACCAATCTTCAAATGTTTTTGAATTTCTCCANTTAGCAACAATGTTATCTGTGTTGTAACCAAATACACGTGTTGCAGCTCCCTTTGATCTACCAAGCTGGTCTTTTGCCCAAAGATCACGCATCACATTTACATGGGTAACGTATGTTCCAATGTGTGTTTCTGCTTGTTGGTGTACAGACTGTGTAGTTGCTTGCCCATTTGAAAGATTCTTTGTGGAAATATGTTCAACCCCAACCATACGATGCACAAAAACCTTCATAGAATTTGTGCCATTTTCTAATATACGTTTGCTAGGAGTTGTAAGCATCTTCCATGCTAATGACCTAGTAAGTGGAGTCTCTTCTAACTCAAGGCCGCTTCTAGAGCGATCTAGTGCTATTTTGTTAGTACGATCTACATATGCTGCCTCTGATTCACCTTTGACGCGTTTGTTTTGTGATCGGACAATAGAACGCATTACTTGAAACTCACCCCATTCATCAGGAGTAAGGAAGTCTGTTTCTTTTAAAGGAGTGGCACCTTTAACTTCTGCGCGAATCCACGGACGTTGATCAAATTCAATTGATAGTTGAGTATCATCAATTGTAATCTTTTTGTTCTTCGTGGTTATTGGTTGCTGTGGGTTGCCTTTTAAAGCTATTTCATTAATAGCATTTTCATAATCAGCAACACCTGTAGGTGATTTCTTATTTATTCCAAGATCAGATGGACGCACCATAGTATGAGCAATCTCATGATTACGTACAAAATTTACCCACTCGTCTGGAGTTTTAAAAGCATCTTTTGCAAGTGGTTTAACACCTTTAACTTTTGGCTTAGTCCAAGGCGCTTTATCAAATGTTGACTTGATGTACTCAGAATCAATTTTAACAGTTTGTGTTTTTGAATTGTATAAAGCTGGAACATATCTTCCATTAACTGTCTTACCTGTATTGCCTTCTTCAATTTTTATTTTAGATGAAACAGGCAAACGGCTGTTATTATCACCACGCTCAATAGTAAATCCATCAATTTCTCTTTTAAGAGAAGATCGACCTTGAAACTGTGCGTTTCGCATAGACTGAGTTTTACGTGCATAGTTATATCCAGCACGCGCAACAGATGGAATAGAACCAATAACGCCACCAAAAAATGTTGTTGCAAGTATATTTGATGCAACTTCTTCATCAGTAACTGTTTTGTCAAATGGCGCACGAATAGCCTCTGAGGCTACACCAGTAACAAATCCACCTCTAGCACTTGCCAATGCAGCCTGACGTACAGTCATGCCACCTTTTGCTAACAAACCAAGTTGGCCGAAGATAGGTAAAGCAAAAACAATATTTAATGGATCAATCAAACTTGCAATGAGAACACCGCCACTTGTAATGCCAGCACGTGTTAAA
>FUFK010755562.1_pt1 | contig 12957 bp, 28 predicted proteins | sample 1021851 | NCBI WGS metagenome assembly FUFK01 (sample SAMEA51879418, study PRJEB19060) | metagenome | reverse complement strand
CATCATAACTTAAATGTAATTTATATTCCTTAGAGGAAAATTGGTTGTTTGGATATATCTTTAAATATTTACAATACTTTTTAGAATCATCTTTGATCCATCCTAGTTTTATAAGTGTATCTTCAAAAAGTTTTATCATCGTGATAGTGTTACTTGGATCAAGCCTAGAGTTATACTCAAGTTCTATGCTATATTTTTCTATGGTAGGTTTTTTATATTGTGAAAGTAAATCTGTAAAGGTTGCTCTCCATAAATTTTTCTGCTTTTGTCTGTATGTCCAGTGCTTTCCTGCATACCAATCATTTAGTGAAATGTGTTTACCTTTCCAAGATATTGTAATCATTGAGAACTAAATTTACCGATTTTCCTATCATAATCCAAATGAGCCACTCCATCCATGCCGTGTCTATTCTTTGCAACTATGATATCACATAAGTTTTCTATGTCTTTTCCGTCCTCAGATTCAATCCCGTAATAAGACGGTCTATACAAGAACATAACAGAATCTGCATCTTGTTCTATTGCACCTGACTCTCTCAGATCAGATAGTCTAGGTATCTTGTTCTCTCTAGATTCTACAGATCTATTTAGTTGTGATAAGATAATTACAGGCACATCATTTTCTTTTGCCATAAGCTTTATTTCTCTAGAGATATCTGTAACCTTTTCAAACCTAGACGATCCTCTGTTCTCAATGAGTTGTAAGTAATCTATGATTACAAGTCCTATGCCTTTGTTCTTTTTTATTCTAGATATCTTAGCACTCATAGTCATCGTAGTATTTCTTCCTGAATCATCAATAATAAAGTTGCTAGTGATCTGTCCCATCTTGTCTATAATTTTATTTACGTCATATTTATTTAGATTAGACTTGTCTATAGGTCTAGGTATATCACAGACTAGAGACACCATCCTTTTTGTTATCTCTTCTCTACTCATCTCAAGTGAAAAGAACATTACGTTTTTGTTTTGCCTTATGGTGTTAAGTGATAGGTTCAGTGCAAAGTCAGTTTTACCCATACCTGGTCTTGCAGCAATAACGATCATGTTTGAATTTATCCAACCCCGTAATATGTAGTCAAGTTGTATGAATCCTATGGGTATCTTTGATAAATCTTTCTCTGTTAAAAAAGTCTTTACATCCTCTGCAAAACTCTCAATAGATTCTTCAACTATTTTATTCTCTAAACTTTTAATTTGATTGATAACATTATCAGATACCTCAAATGAATCAACATCATGAATTAAATTATTGATAGCCTTCTCGTATATCTTCATTTGACTTTTGCTATTGTATATTTCTTTTACAAGTAGTATTACTTCATCTACGCTATCTCCATACAAAGTCCTTTCTCCAATCTCAATGATTTGTTTAGATGAATACTTACCTCTGAAAGATTTTATAATAGATATTATTGTAAAGTCTCTTTTATCTTTGTACTGCTTTTTACACTCTTGAAATATTTCTTTACAAACGGGGTTGTAAAACATATAATCCTCTAACCTAGATAAGACATTCTCTCTAGAGGAAGTAACATAAAATAAAAACCCTATAATCTTTTCCTCAGGTGTTAAATCATTTGAGTACTTTGTAATCTCGTCTATATACATTTTGTTTATCATTTATTAAATCATCTTCCCATCTTCTTTGGTTTAGCCACGTAGATGGATGTGGTTGATATTCTTTTTGTTTTACATATTGTTTTTTCCATTGAGGTAGTACCTCTTTAATCTTTTGTAAATCATTTACAGTAAGTTTCTTAAATGCTTTCTCAGCAGCAGCCCTAGATACCTTCTTTCCATAGTCATTATAAAACTCCTGAAAAGAGTATATATTACTTTTATTATTAACTTTAATATTATGGTACTCATTTTTGCGTACCCCCCCTACCTGTTTTTGCGTACCCCCCTTATCATTTTTGCGTACCCTCAAAGATAACTTTCTCTTTGTTCTATTTTCTGTAAAGCTTATGTTTAAGTATTGTCCTTCTACCAGTGAAGATATGTTTCTTGATATTGAAGATTTACTCATACTATATAGTTCTGCAAAGTATTCATTTGTTGCCCAACAATATCCTTCTTTGTTGCACAATGCAGTAATCTCTGCATATAATAGTTTTGCATTTGGTGTAAGTTTTTTGTCGTATCTTACATTAGCTGGCAATATTGCGTAGTATCCTCTTTTCATTAATTAATTACTAAAATCATTAAGGGTCTCAAATAACCAGTCTTAGGTAGATTACCATCATCATCTGCAAATCTGTAACCATAAAGACCTTTAGGTTTTTTTAAAAATCTTATTTGAATATTATCTCTTGTTCTGTGATTTTCATCATCCCATATATACTCATGAAAATAAACTGCATTTGTAGAACTTGGCAATAAAAAAACACACTTTGAATTTGATTCAACTGCTTTTTTAATAAACTTAGGTATGTACCTGTCATACATTGGATGACAATATATAACCTGATCATTCCAATCTTGTTTCAATGCATCATCTTCTTTAGTCCAATATTTATCACAAAGATGATTTTTATGTGAAGCACACGCATCTGTTGTAAAATCAAATTCTTTACTAAGACTATCCCAAATTTCTTTTGGGGTTCTTATGTACTCCATTTTTAAAACATTCTTTTTTGATATAATATTAAAGTGTTTTGGGTTGTTCATTTTAATCCATGTTTATGTAAATCATCTAATAATTTTTGAATGTTAGTATGATGCTTTGACCAACGATCAGAAACCTGTTCATCATAAGACCATTCAATAACTCGTTTCAGTGACCTTAATAATATGTCACATATTGTAATCAGTATACTTGTTTCCATTTTAAAAAAAGAGGGGGGCAGAAAAAAAATACTAACCAAACCATCGCCCCCCAAGATTAAACCACTCTGGATTAGAATGGTAAATTTTCAGTTGATGCATCGCCACCAGTTGATGTTATCTCCTTAGGCTTACCTCCAACCATAATTTGTCCATCCGTCCAGAGAACTCTACCGTTGCCAAGAAAATTTCTTGCAACTTTACTTTCTCTTTCTTCTTTAGATTGAGCCATCCAAGTACTGATATTGTTATCGTACTTATCTAGTTCATCGTTTACTGAAACAGTCATGTTAAGGTATTTTCCCTTAACTAATCTAGCCTTGTCTACTTTAGTCAAGTCTATAGATATATTTGCTAATGTACCCATTTGTTAAATTGTTTGTTAAAATTAATTAAATGTACCTCATCCTCTATAGGTTCAATAGCAGTAGCTATATTATTAGTGTAATATAAATTAGTCTTTCTATTTAGTTTAGACTTAGTAAAATATTTAACACCAATAAAGCCACCAACCTTAAATGATGAAATTTCTTGTATTAGATTGTTATCGTATATATAATATTCAAGCTTATATGGAGAGTTGTTTAGATCTTCTTCATATATATCAACAACAATCTTAATTAAATTAGAACCATTCACGTCTCTCATGTCACTTATCTTTGTCAAGATACCTGACTTGTATAATGGTTTTATTTTAAAATCTTCATTTCTTTTAAATGTCTCGTACATAAATTTACTTTAATTAAAAGTTTTTTATTTTCATTCTCAACTTCTCTATGAAACTTACCTAGTAGTTGTCTGTATTTATTTTTTGTTAGTGACAACTCTAACATAATTTCATCATCAGATTTATCAAATAAATCTTTTGCTATATGTATCATGACTAAGTAACCTAGTATGCTTGAACCCTCTATAGATTTATCTGTTCTGAATTTAAGATCTCCCTTTGGTTTTAACACCATGTTTGACTTAACAATATTCGCCAGATAAATCCAAAATTTATTCATTATATCGCACTACTAAATTTTTATAACATGAAATATATCCTTTTTCGTAAGGTAATAAAACTTTTTTTACCTCATTTTCATTCAAATAACTTCTAATAAGATTAGTCTGATATCTCTTATCTTTATTTAATTGACTTAATTTTTTTGTAATCTCTGTATACCTTTCTGCAATCTCTAGAATCTTATCATCACCTATCATTTTACTTGTAGGGTCAAGTCTTTCAAGATAATTTTTATTCATATAGTTTTGATACGCTAATGAATCATCAGCTTCTGGACGTATCTCATCAAGTCCCATCTTCATTTGTTGATCATCCTTTGAGTTGTTTATAATATCTTGTCCATGCAAAAGCAAATTGTAAAACTGATAACTCTTTTCAAGTAAAAAGTCTACAACATACTGATTATATTCTATGTGATATCCAACTAGTCCATTTCCGTTTACTAAAACAAATATGTAGGAATCTAAATCTTCATTGAGATCTAAGTATGTAGCCATATACATCATTATTTGATCTATATATCCCTCAGGCAGTCCTTTGTTTCTTGTTGAGTTCCATTTATCGTAAACGGTTTTGTCCATAGTTTTAAGTTCTATGATTGATTTAGGTTTTACTAATTGTTTTTTCTTCTCTATTTTGTTTATAACTTCTTGATCTGTCTTAGCATCGTCAGTAACCATGCCATCTATATTAGCAAACAACCAATGAAGTTTTTTGTTTTGTGTAGTGTAGTCAAATGCTAAATGTTTTCTGTATACTTTGTTGTTTCCACCATCTATGTTTACTTTATAGCCAGACCTGGTATTACTACTAGATATGTTAAAGTCTTTCATATTCATAAGGTAGTTGTTTTTTTCTCCGTATAGATCATAGTACTGAGATACAACTCTTAGAACTGGTTCTTGAATCGTACCCCAAAATACTCTTTGATTATCTGATAGATCAGTAGGTTCTATTAGTCCTAATTTTTCATCAAACAACTTTGCTTTGGTGGTATATTCATTGTGTTCACATACGACAGACATATCTGATCCACCTAAACAAAGTTTAAATGAGTTTCTAATTTGCAACCATTCTGATCTTGAAAGATTGTGATAAGGATAAAAATCGTAGTTATCTATGCTAACTTTTTTCACGATAGTATTGTTCTTTTAAGTTTTGTTTTCTTTGTAAGAGTCTTGTGAATCTTTCATCCTCTTTACAACCCCCCTGAAAGTCATACTTATAATGGCAATCCCTACAAAGAAGAACAATATTTTTCTTATAAAACTTGTATCTTGGGTACGCTCCTTTGGAGAGGATGTGTGCGAAGAAAAAGGTCTTTGGGATATGCCCAAGAAACTTTTTACAGACGTAACAAAATCGTTTCCTTGTTTGCCAAACATCTTTAAATAGCTCTTTTTGTGATCGGTGAACCATCCTCTTTTTGATTTCTTACTGCGTTTTGCATTTCTAATGCAGAAGCTATACTAGAATCAATTCCAATACTTAAATTAGCTAAACACCTACCCCAAGCAGATGTCTCACAGTTTTCTACAAAGCTTGTTTGATTTATAAATGATGAATCTGAATTTTCACAAGCAAGTCCTGTTGCTCTAGGTCTATCTTTATCATCGTATGCAGTTGCTTTTATTACAACTCTTTTGTCTGTAAGTTCAACAACTTCAGATATTAGAGACCAACCTCTAAACTTTTCACGGAAGTACTTCATTCTCTCCGTAACCATAACGTATTGTTTGCCTTTTATATTGACAGTTTTTAATGTATTCATAATAATTTATTTAAATAATTTGTTCTTTGATGGCAGTTTCTACAACACTATCCCAAGCTACCATCTTCTTTATTTCTAAGTCATCCGTAAGATAACTTTTAATCTTAAATTTTCCTACAATATTCGGATGTTTAGACATCATATACTCTTTAAAAATGCTAAACTTCATCATCTTTTCGCCACTAGTCATTAAGTTATCATCTATATCTATAATCCAATCTCTAATAACTAGTGTACCTTTCTTTGTCATCTACTGACAATGTACTAAAATTATTAGAATTACTAACTTTATTAGCAAAGTTATTGTAAGAATCTTTTGCGTGTGTTTTGTCCACACCTACATACCTAGCAAAGCTTCTGCTATCTTGCTTATGTCCAGAAAAATACTTTACTGTCTCATGAGACACACCAGACATAGCCATGTTTGATATAAAACTACCACGTATTTTATGTATCGTAATTATATCTTTCAATGGTTTTCTGTCTTGTATCACATTGTCGTTTGCATCAAGCCTAATCTTTGTTTTCTCTGTAGACATAAAGTCAAGAGTATCACAGAACGATTTAAAATATAATCTAGTCATGGAGTATGCATATCCATAAAACACATAATCATTTTTCTTGTTGTTCTTTCTGTGGTAGTCAATGACTTGTTGTAATCGCTGATCAATCGGGATTGTAATAGAACCCCTCTGATGCTTCTTATTCTTCAATGGTAAGTATACAATGTTACCATCTAGTATATTGTTTCTATGAGTCCAAGATAGTATCTCACTAATCCTTGCACCTGTCATAGCAGTAAGTAAACAAACAAAAGCTCCCTTGTCTTTATAACTCTCATAAGACTTTTCAATAAATGTTTTAAAGTCCTCAACACCTAACACATCTACATCATATGTAGGTTGCTTGACTTTAAACATGTCCTGATCTATCTCAACATCATACTTCTTTTTACCAAAGTTTAGTACACTACACACATACTTCATGTATTGAGATAGTGTAGACTTACTAACACTTGAAAAGTATTCTTTGAGTTCGTATGCATAATCATTGATAACTTCCATCTTTTTATGTTTCTCAATAGAGTTGTACTTATTACAGTACCCTATATTTAATGACATACCCGTGTCCTCTTCAAACTTTACTAAGTGATTATGTACTGTACGTCTACCTATTCTTGTCCTCTCTGCTAGTCTCTCTCCAAACGCAGAATATTTTTCGTTACAATATTCACCACTTACATCCATCAGATATATCTTATCTAATGTCTTTTTGTTTGATACCTCATACCTAATTTCAGATAGCCTTTCGTTTATACTATCTGCATTGTCTCCAAAAGCCATTTGCTTTTTTTGATTCCAACCATCAACTGTAATTCCTGTTGACTTCCTGATCCTCTGATCATCTTCATAGTACGATACATGAAGAGTATTCTTTCTTTTGTAAAATCTAATCATAATATAATCATTTAAGAAAAGGGTAACCCTAAGGCTACCCTAATTCTATTTTAAACTAAACTAAAAGTCTATGAAATCTACCCACTGTATGAAAAGGTAGGTTACAATATACTAATAATATTTCAAATTTCATTACACACTAAAATTATTTCGTTTGTGGGTATAATTTACTAAACACTTCTCTGACTACATCAACCGTTACTGCATTCCCACATTGCTTGTATCGTTGTGTATCAGATATTTCTTTTGTTTCTCCATCAAAGTCTCCATACCTGGTCCAATTATCAGGGAAACCTTGTAGCCTCTCACATTCTATAGGGGTAAGTCTCCTTATAAAATCTTTATTGTTAATCATAGAATCTGTTTGTGATCCAGTTATAGTGTTAGCCAAATCATCATCTCTTGTTTCTAATCTTTTCTTCCTAACAACACCCTTTTGTTTTGTTCTTGGGTGTGTTCTCAAAGCTACCGACTTAATCAAAGTCTTACCAGACAAAGCACCAAACTGTGATAACTGTGATGGAGCATTGCCATCTTTCCTTTCTCTAAATCCCTCATCATATCTGTAGTCTCCTACAACTATTGGTGGCATTGTACTTGGATCTTTCTCGCTATGTCTTCTTGCTGATAAACAAGGAGAGTCTCCATCTTTTCTGTATCTCATACCCTCATCATTTCTATAGTCTGCAACCTTAACTAGCTTTGGGTCTTTATAATCTCTTGCCGCTAGACAAGGTGAATAATCTTTCCAACCAAACTCTCTTTCACTAAAGTTAGTTACTCTGTGGACTTCTCGTAGTTTAGTAATCTTTCTGTCATCTTCTCCGATAGGAAATACTTCTTTGGTGTTTCCTTCTGCAAGATGTCCGACAAGATAGATTCTCTCTCTATTTTGGGGTAAAAACCACTTTGTATTAAGCAGTTGCCATTCAAGTCTATAGCCCCCAATGTTGGCAAACTCTTTGATAATTGCCCAAAAGTCTTCACCATCATTTGAGGAGAATGTTCCTTTAACATTTTCCCAGACAAATACACTCGGTCTACATTCCCGAATGAGCCTAATTGCTTCTGTGATAAGGCTACTTCTTTCTCCCCCCATCCCACTTCTTTTTCCAGCCAAACTGAAATCTTGGCAAGGACTTCCAAATGTGATGATGTCAATTTTTGGGAGTTGTTTTCCTGAAACATCTGTAACTGATCCGACATTTTTACTATTTTTAAAGTTATACTTATATACTGCGTTTGCATAGGTGTCAATATCACTATTAAAGTGGTGGTCTATATTAATACCAGCTTGTTTCATGCCTAATGAGAAACCACCTATACCACTAAATAAATCAAGACAATTCATTCATTCCTAATTTACTTAATCTTCTTCTTAATGTTCTTAATCTTTTGTTTCTTATAAAGACTCTTCTTTGTTCAGAAACATCTGCTTTGACATTGTCTATCTGATCTATAAAATCAGTAAGATATTCAATGGTTTTTTCTTCATTGTAATCTTTTGCTTTTATAGTTTGATACACATGACTCATTAAAAATTCTCTTAAATTCATGTTCGTTTTACTATTTCTGTTAAAATTATACTAATGATACCTGAGATCATAAAACATATAAAAAATGTTACTAATAATTCTATTAATGCATCCATGTCATATAAATTTATATCCCAGTTCTTCGTCAGGTAAAATGAAATCATCTATACCTGTAAACTTTTCGTTTCTAAAAACCTCTCTAAAAGTTTTTAGCTTTGCTTGATTATTATGTTTCATAAATAATCTTGGTTCAAAAAACTCTATCCTAGATATGTTTTCGTCTTGCAAGAACTCATGTAAATCTTGTTTAGATACTTTGTATTTTTCTTTTACTACAAATCTAAACTCAATTACATAGTCTCCTTTCTTTTTCCCTCTTTCAGTTTCCATATCTTTTCTGTTTTAGCAAATGCATTCTTTACTTTGTTTGATAGTCTTTCTAAGATACCAGCCATGACCAAAGGATCACTTGGACCTTTACCTTTTTTAAAATATTTTGCTAGTTTATCCATCTCCTTGTAAGTCTCTACTAACCTAGCTTCCATCTCAAATATATCTTTATTTGTCATCAAGATATTCCTTATTGGTTCTAAATGTTCCGTCAGGTTGTCCTCTTTTGATTCTATTAGTCAATGAATCGGGGTTGCCTAACTTCCCTATACTATCAATAATCTCCTCTGCTTGTAGAGGATTCATATACTTAAACAAATCGTCTAAGCCATCAGTAAACAAATCTCCTTGAGATCTGGTACTCTTTTGTTTTCGTTTATTCATAATCGTTTATTTAATTTTCCATATTGCAAAAACATTTTGTATAGATCCGTTGTCTTTTAATGCTTGTAAGGGATCATCATAAATGCCTTGTGTTTTCTCAATCATTTCTGCTTCGGTTGTTTCAAACCAATTTTCTTCATTCTTAAAGGTTTTAATAATTTTCATAACTTTTCTGTCTTAATTTGTTTTATTATAAATTCCTCTATACCACTACATAAATTAGAATATTCTTCTTCTTCCATCAATCCATTTCCAACAAGAAGTTTATCTAACTTTTTATAAAAAGATTCAGTAGTGAAAGTATTATTAAAATATTTTCCTGATCTATTTAAAATATTACTTATCTCCATTTTCACATCATCAACTGATGATGTTCTTATGTTACCAAGTTCATCTTTATATGTTATAGTTCCGTCTTCCCAAACTATTACGCTTTTTTTATTCATAATCATTTAATTTAAAATTTAAAAAAAGGGAATGAGGGAATTACACCCTCAATACAATTGCACGTCAATAGACTCCCTTATAGTAACTAATTGTATGATCGTTGTACACAATGTTTGTACTAGGATCTCCATGTTAGTTATGTCTTTCAATTTCTTTCTTAATAGCTTCATCAATCATCTTATCTAATTCATTAGTCACATCACCTGACTCCATCAGTTCTCTTTTATACACCCTAATATCCCTTACTTCTCCACCACTAGGGGGTTGATAATAATCTCCTTTATCATAAGGAGTAACTGTAAACTCTACTGTGTAATCTATTCGGTTACCACCTTCATCGTGGTCGTAAAAATCTGCTTTATGTCTCATACCTCTAACTTTACATTTTTATTTAACCAATGATAATTTTTATGTACTTCAATATATTTTTGAAGTATTTTTGGATCAGAATTACCACCTATATTCCAACGACTCAATTTTGTTTTAGTGTATTCTAAATCATAAGTTTTCCAATCATAAATATAAAACCTATCTTTGTTTCCGTCTTTATCTGTGATTATAAAAACCCATTCCATTTGACATTTATCATCTTCACTTAAACCTAAAGTTGGTTCTCCAAACATATCAATAAGATCTCCATACATTACATTAGTATATCCCACAAGGTGTGAAGAAACAAATTTAAGTTTATTGTACTCTTTTTTTGTTAAAGGTTTAAGAGTATACCCTTTCCATTTTATTTTATTCATAATCATTTATTTAATTCATTGTTTTTCATGTCAATTATTTGATACTTACGATACTCAACTTCAATATTATTAAGCTTATCGTTAAGAGATTGTCTAGTTTCATGAGGTAATTCGTTCCAATGTTCCATCATGGTACTAAACATTTTCTCATACTTATATGTAAGTTGTTGCCAACCAACAAACAACTCCTTGTACAATCTAGCTTGTTCTATATAATTTTTCATAACTAATAATTTATTTAATCGTTTATTTAATCATTTAATACAAGTTAGTAATATTTATTCAATATTACAAACACACTATTTTTATTTGGTTTCTTGCCATTCTCCACATCCCTCACAATATCCATTGCCAATGTATTGATGATACACTACTTCATTACTACCACAATACACACAATGCAAAGGTTCTAGGTTATACCCACACTCTTGCACGTCTTTAACTGTAAACTTTTTCATATCTTTTCCATTTTATCAAAGTGTCTAACAATTTCAATAGGAACACGATAAATAGTGTCCGTCTTTTCATCTATCCACTTTTCTGTTTCTGTGCAATTCTCCCCACCTTCAAAATACTCTAACCTTTCTATTATTTCTTTTTTATTATTCATAATCATTTATTTAATGGTGTATCATTAACTCTTGGATATGGATCTTTCACTTCTTCTTCACTAAACACAGTATCCCATTTCCTTACAAATATTTTAGCAAGTCCATTTCCACTATTACTAGCTTCACAAATTAGTTTAGTAACTCTCTCTTGTCTTTTCAATAAATCTTCTTGGAAGATCATATCTTTATAACAAAAGTTTTCGCCAATAGCATCGGCTAATTTTACAATAAATTCTGTATTAGTCATTTTATAATAATTTAATGTTCAACAATAACAATGTTTCTTTTGCTAGAGTGACTTACACCCTTGCAAAGTCCACAATCTTCACATGACATTTTTCTTCCAACTTCTTTTGAGGCTGGACATTTAATAAAATTCTTATCCTTAAATGATAAGTCATTTGTAGTCATGTAGCTTCTATAACCACACTCACTTGCCAACTTTGTTTCAAGTTTGCTATGAGTTGAAGCCATAAAATATTTTTCGTATCCTTTTGCTTTTCTCCATTGATGGGTATAACCTGTAAAGTTATAACTAGCACTAGCCATCTTAACTACCCAATCTAGAGGTATTTTAGTTGGTTCTCCGTAGGTCCCAAATCTCACGTAATTTGATTTACACCATTTTACCAGATCTTTCGGGGTTGCCTTTGGTATCTCTCTTATCTCATTATTGCGTAGTATACTCTTTAACTGCATTACAAATCCTCTAGTCTGAAAAAACTTATGAGTATAACACTTACCATAATCCCTAAATGGACAATCCATACAATTAGCATTAGCCAATTTATAAAATGTAGCAAAATCAACTTTCTCATTGTCTCTCACATAATTAACTTGATCCATTGAGTAAGTAAATGTTTGTACTATTTTTCTTTTACTAGTTGATATCTTTTTGTTTTGTGTTTTTCCAAAAGAGAATACTAACAAAACATCATCATGTTTATAAACCAATCTTTTCATCTTTTTCTTTTAACACCTTTATTATTTTGGTAACGACTTAAAATTTTATAAATCTCTTTAAAAATTTCTGGTAATACTTTTGAATTTATGCGTGTAACTTCATCCGTATTAATTATAATATCCTTACATGGATTTTCTGAATAGTGAGATCCACCACGTCCTAAAACTTCGGCTGTTTCTTTTAAATTATAAAAGGTTTTAAATAATTCGGAAAATGTCCACATATCCTCTTTATTAACTCGTAAAGTATTACCAAAATGCTTTTTCAATCCATCATGTAAATTATTTTCTTGGTTTTCTAATCCTTTGACATGATAATGACTGTTAGCATTACCTAAATAACCGAATCCCCAATACCATCCACAATCAAATGAAGGCGGTGATAAATAAACTCTATTTGATACTTTTTTTATTCCTTCGGCATAACCTAGAAATACTTTCTCATAATCATTTTTATAAATATTTTTCATGACTCATACCTTTTTAATGATCCTTTGTCTTTACTATTCATAAAATCCTCACCAAAACAAAAATTATAAAATTGTCTTTTTTGAACCTTAGACAGTTTATCTAATTTGGTTTGTGTTCCACCTCTTGAGGGTTGCATATCTTCATATATTTCAACCATCATTTCGTGTGTTAATACATCATTTTTATTCATAATATTTAAATTTTAGTTTTAAAATAGTTTTTTGATCTCGTCCAATAAATTGGACTGAATCAAATGATTGTAAACTAGTTTCTGAATCTCGTCCAATAAATTGGACTGAATTAAGACTTTTGTTTTTAATCATATATAAATATACTTAATT
>FUFK010755542.1_pt1 | contig 12957 bp, 19 predicted proteins | sample 1021851 | NCBI WGS metagenome assembly FUFK01 (sample SAMEA51879418, study PRJEB19060) | metagenome | reverse complement strand
GCGGGCAGGGTGACGGTCCGCGACGCAGGGTCACGCTGCGGCGCGCCATGGTTACGGATCGGGCGTTTTTGCGCTGGAGCGTGGTCCACCCGGTCCATGTCGCCGCGCAGGCCGGGCCGTATCGGGNGTGCGGCGGGGCCCTGCCGGTGGCTGCGCAATTCGCTGGACAAGCGCGCGCGGCACCCCATCTCGGAAGGAGAGAACCACACAAAGAGGAGCATGCCAATGCAGGTCCAGTTCAACTCCGACAGCAGCGTGATGGGCACNGAGAACGTCGCCGAACGCATCGAGGCCGCCGTGCGCGAAAAGCTGGCNCGGTTCGAGGAGCGGCTGACGCGGNTCGAGATCCACGTGCGCGACGACAACGGTGCCAAGGGCGGGGCGGACGACAAGGCCTGCACGATCGAGGCGCGCCCGCGCGGCGGCCGGGCGATCGGCGTGACNGAGCATGCTGCCAAGGTCGACGATGCCGCGCGCAAGGCGGCGAACACGCTGGCGCAGCGGCTCGAACGGCATTTCGGCAAGGAAGCGCGGCACAGCCACGATCCGCGCCCCGACAAGGTAATGTGATGACCGCGCGCCGCTGCGGTTCAGCCGGGGAGCGAGCGTTCCTCGGTNCCGTGGCGGTGNACCAGCACGTCGAGCANCGCGGGNCGATCGCGGCTTTCCCANGCGCGTTCNTGGAAGAAGAANACCACCGCGTTCACCAGCGGCTCGACCAGCGCGATCCCGCCCGCGATCATCCACGAGCCGGTGAACAGATAGGCGACCGTGAACCCCACGATCAGGTGGAGCGCAAGGAAGCTGAAGGTCTTGGAGAGATCGCGTTTCATGCACTGACAGATACGCCTGNCCGGTGATCGAGTGAAGCGATGAAAAGCGGATAGTGTGATCGGTTTATGAGTGCATCGAAACGGGTCGCCTTCNGGAACCGTTCNGTTCGTCGCACCGCAGCGTCGCCCTGCCATGTTTTGGCCCGATTTCGAAACATCCGGTNGGGCGCGGCGTTCGTATCTTGAAGCAGCAGTCGGAACCGCCGGCTGCCCAAGGCTTACGACTACCGACAAGGAAATGATCCTATGAACAAGCTCACCATCGCGCTCGCCTCCGCNGCATCGCTGGCCATCGTCGCCTGCGCCGAAGAGCCGGCCGAAAACGTCGCTTATGAAGACGCCGCCACCGCCGACCAGATGGCCAATGCCGAAGCCGANACNGGCACGGTGGTCGAAGTCGCCCAGGGCGACGAAACCTTCTCGACGCTGGTCAGCGCCGTGACCGCAGCCGATCTGGGCGCCACGCTGTCGGGCGACGGTCCGTTCACCGTCTTCGCNCCGACCAACGATGCCTTCGCCAAGATCCCCGAAGCCACGCTGACCGAGCTGACGACCAACGANACCGAAACGCTGGGCAACATCCTCACCTACCACGTNGTTGCCGGCAATGTNGATGCCGCCACNCTGNTGCAGGCGATCGAAGGCGCCGGCGCGGACGGCTACAGCATCGANACCGTCAATGGCGGCACGCTNACCGCGACCGTCGTCGACGGCAATGTCGTCCTGACCGACGCNGCGGGCGGCACCGCCACCGTGACCGCGACCGACGTCGCCGCGTCGAACGGTGTGATCCACGTCATCGATACCGTGCTGATGCCGCAGTAAGCGCATCCGCCCGACACTTGCGAAAGGCGGTCCCTCACGGGGCCGCCTTTTTCGTTTCACTTTCCTACACTCCCTTGCCGGGCCATGACTGCCAGATCGCTCCCGCCCCGATCGGTTTCTTGCCGCAAACATCTCGGCGCTTGTATCCATCGCCTGCCGCGCTAGCGTCTCCGCGAGGATCGACGGCGCGGCAGCTGCGCATGAACGCACNTTGCNGCGGACCTCGGGCNTGCACGCGGTCGCGGCCCGGGATTGAGGGGAAAAAACTATGACCAGCATTCGCGCGCGTCTCGTCAATCTGGCCTTGCCGCTGCTCGGCGTAAAACGCTTCTTCGCGCAGCGCGAGAAGCTGCCCGAACGGATCGCCAAGCTGCGGCAGGCCAAACCGGTCCGGCCGCGCGCAAAATGGCACAAGCGCTTTGCCATCAGCGAATTCGCCACCCGCGGATATCCGGTGGTCACGATCACGCCCATCGGCGGCGCGCAGCCCGGCGCGCCGCACCTGCTCTACCTGCATGGCGGGGGCTATGTGATGGATATCGCCGCGGTGCACTGGGANGCGGTGATGGACCTGTGCGAGCGGCTGGGAGCATCGGCGACNGTGCCGATCTATCCGCTCGCTCCCGAACACACCGCCACCGAAGTGCTGGACAAGATGGAGGCNCTGTACCGCGATCTGGCGGAGCAATACGGCGCCGCGAACATCACGGTCATGGGCGACAGCGCGGGCGGCGGCATGGCGCTCGCGCTCGCGCAATTGCTCAAGGCGGCGNGCGAGCCCCTGCCCGGCAGCCTGGTGCTCTATTCGCCATGGCTCGACGCGAGTGCGACCGCCGAGGGGCAGCGCGCGATCGAAGAGCGCGACCGGATGCTGGCGGTTGCCGGGCTCGAGGCCTGCGGCGACATGTACCGCGGCGAACTTGCAATCGACGATCCCCGGGTCAGCCCGCTGTTCGGCGAATTCGAGGGGTTGCCGCCAATGGCGATCTTCTCGGGCACTTCGGACATCCTGCTGGTCGACGGCAGGCGCCTCGCGCAGAAGCTGGAACAACCGGGGATGCCCGACCATATCTATCGCGAATACNAAGACATGTTCCACGTGTGGATGCTGCTGCCGATCCCCGAAGCCCGCCGCGCGCGGGACGAAACGGTGGCTTTCATCCAGGCCCATAGGACAATTGCATGACGCTCCGCCCCTGCCTCNCNGGTCTTGCCTTCCTCCTGCTGCCCGCCTGCGGCGGCGCCGACAACGGTGCGCCGGGCGCGCTTGCNACCGGCGTCTTCGACGGCATTGCCGAAGGAGAGACGGTGCATTTCACNGGGACCGANCCCTTCTGGGGCGGNATGGCCGGCGGCGGCATCGCNAGCTATGCCACGCCGGAAGAGCCNGATGGNCGCGAATTTCCCGTGACCCGCTTNGCCGGGAATAACGGGCTGGCNATCAGCGGNGACCTCGGCACCGCGGCGTTCGATCTCACGGTCACGCCGGGTGCGTGTTCGGACGGGATGAGCGANCGCACCTATCCCTTCACTGCCACGCTGCTGATCGGAAACGAACAGCGCCAGGGCTGCGCCTGGACCGACAGCCAGCCGTTCACCGGTCCCGAGAGGCCGTAGGGATGGGCACTGTGCCTTCGCTGCCGCGCTGGCTGGGCCTTGCCGGACTGCTGCCGCAATTCGCCTGCGTCGGTGTGCTCTATGCCGGGCCGGCGGACTGGCGNNCANCGGCGCTGGCGATCGCCTTCGCCTATGCCGCGCTGATCCTCTCNTTTCTGGGCGGCATGTGGTGGGGGATTGCCGCCGCGGCGCCCGCGGCGCAGCGNCGCCGNACGCTTGGCTGGNTGTGGATTGCGGCGGTCACGCCCAGCCTGGTGGCGCTTGCGGCATTCCTGCCATGGGCGCTGGGCTGGCGCTGGCCGGAGCCGTCGCTGGTGATGCTTGGCGCAGCGCTACTCGCCAGTCTCGGTGTCGACATCCGGCTCGGTGCGCTGGCCCCGCGCTGGTGGATGCGACTACGCGTCCCGCTTTCGCTGGGCCTAGGACTGGCGACGCTGGCTGCCGCCTTTGCCTAGCGCGGCGCGACGCCCGCAGCTTCGAGTTCGGGCCGCAGCCGGCGGGTCAGCCACAGCCACCACATGCGAAAGTCCGCGCGCAGGCTCCACAGCGGATAGGCGAAGGTGGCCGGGCGGTTCTTCTCGTGCCCGAAATGCGCGATCCAGGCGAAGAAATAGCCCGGCAGCGGNAGNGCNAGCAGGAGCAGCAGCTCGCGCGTGGCCAGCGCAGTGACGCCCAGCAGCACGACCAGCGTGGTTCCGATGTAATGCAGCAGACGGGTCCCGCGGCGCGAATGCTCGCGCAGGTAGAACGGCCAGAATTCGGCGAAAGTGGCATAGCGGCGTTCGGTCATGGCCGCGCCGCTCCGCGGTTCTCGAAGTGGCGGTGGCACCTCGGGGCACTGGCCATGCCATCCGGCGTGAGCGGGTCGATAGGCGCAGCGATTGGGTGAGTGCAGGCCATGCGCGGCGCTCCGTCGAGAAATCCGGGCCCGCCCCGGGACCGGAAGCGTATCAATGGCGCGCATTCCGCAGCGGGGCAAGGGCCGGCAGCGCCCGTGTTCCGCGCCCGGCTATCNNGGCGAAAACGGTGCAAACTTCGGCGACCGGGATGGTGCAGCGCCCGCAGCTATGCCTTAAAGACAGGCCGAATACGCCCCACGGGCGCAAATCAGAGGAGTTTTCATGGCTAGCGGCGCTGCGCCCTGGGTTCAAAATGCGGTCGGCGGGTCACCCGTCGGGCAGACGCTCACGCTGGAGAAGGTCGCCGACGAGCGCGTGCTCGGGCGCGGCGGCTTCGCGCTGACCAGTGCNGCNTTCAGGCATGACGGCGAGCTCGACCCTTCGTTCACCGCGGTCGAGGAAGACGCGGTGGCNCCGCCGCTCGAATGGACCGCNCCGCCCCCCGGCGCACAGGAACTGGTACTGGTCGTGGAAGATGCCGATCGCGGTCATGTCCACTGGACCGTATGGGGTCTTGCCGCCCAGAAGGGCAAGCTGATGGAAGGCGAGACGCCGCCGCGCACCGGCAAGAACGCCCANGGCAATTCGGAATGGTTGCTGCCCGATCCGCCGGTCGGCGAGGAGCACCGCTATGTGTTCCAGCTGTTCGCGACCGATCTCCCGCTGACTCTGATGCCGGGAGCGACGCATGACGATCTCGTCCGCAATCTGGACGGACACGTGACCGCCGCCGCGGTCCTCACAGCCCGGTTCGAAGGCCATGTGGTCGAGGAACTGGATGTGGATGACCTCGACGACGTAGAATGAAGCATAGCCAAGGAAAGGAATAGTCATGGCTGGCAAGAACAACGCACTGCAGAAGCCGGTGAACCTGTCGCCGCAACTCGAGAACGTGGTCGGCAAGGGCCCGATGACGCGGGCGCAGGTCACTTCCAAGGTGTGGGATCACATCAAGGCGAACGACCTGCAGGATTCCAAGGATCGCCGCATGATCAACCCCGACGACAAGCTCGGCGCGGTGATNGGCAAGGAACAGATCTCCATGTTCAAGATGACGGGCGCCGTCTCGAAGCACATGAGCTAAGCGGTCACCGGCGGCGCAGCGGCCAGTCCGTTGTGCCGCCGGCCCACAGCGCCAGCCACACCAGCAGCGGCTGCGCGAACATCCTCGGCACGTGATAGCCGAGGCCGAGCCCGCCATCGCCGCGCGCCATATCGAGCGCGAAATGGTGGATATTGGCGGGGAACACGCAGACCGCATAGGCGGCCAGGCCGATCGCCCCCGCACGGCGCAGGCGCGGGCTCGCCCATTGCACCAGCGCCGCGGCCCCCAGCAGTTCGGCCACCCCGGTCCACAGCACCACCGCTTCGGGCGCGGGCACCCAAGACGGCATGATCGACAGGAACGGCTCCGGGCGCACGAGGTGCAGATACCCGGCCGCAGCGTAAAACGCCGCCAGCACCCAGCGCAGCACGCCGCGGATCATGCGCGCACCTCGCGGATTTCCGGAATAGCCGGTTGATCGAACCGCGCCGGCCTGGGCGCGTTGCTGGCGGTCGTCATGGTCGTGAATGGCCCCTTCCCATGGGGCTGCTCTTTGCTAGGACGGGCGGCAATACATCAAGGGGTTTTTTGTTCATGCGCCATTTCCTGCTCGCCGCTGCCGCTGTTGCTCTCGTAACTTCGGGACCCGTCCTCGCGCAGAGCGCGGCCGAACGGACCGCTGCTGCCGCACTGGAGGCGGCGCCGGTATGGGACGGCCACAACGACGTGCCGATCCAGCTGCGCTCGCGCTTCGGCAATGTCATCGGGGACTTCGATTTCNGCGACACGCTCGATACGCAGACCAGCGAACGCAGCGCCATGCATTCGGACCTTGCCCGNTTGCGGCAGGGCATGGTGGGCGCGCAGTGGTGGTCGGTCTATGTCAGCCCCGGCCTGCCCGAAGCCGAGGCAGTGCAGGCCACTGTCGAACAGATCGANGTNACCAAGCGCCTGATCGCCCGCTATCCCGACGCANTGCAGCTCGCACTTACCGCCGACGATGTCGAACAGGCGATGGGNGCCGGGCGGATCGCCTCGCTCNTGGGTATGGAAGGCGGCCATTCGATCGGCTCGAGCCTCGCTGTTCTGCGGCAGATGTACGCCATGGGCGCGCGCTACATGACGTTGACCCATGGCAANACGCTGAGCTGGGCCGACAGCGCCACCGATNCGCCGCAGCATGGCGGGCTCAACGCCTTCGGCATGGATGTGGTGCGCGAAATGAACCGCATCGGAATGCTGGTCGACCTCAGCCACGTCAGCGAGGAAGCGATGATGGACGCGCTCGATGTCGCGCAGGCGCCGGTCATCTTCAGCCATTCGGGCGCCCGGGCGATCACCGGTCACCTGCGCAATGTGCCAGACAGCGTGCTGGCCCGCCTTCCCGAGAACGGCGGGATCGTGATGGCGGTGGCGCTGCCGTGGTTCATCACCGAGGACCTGCGCCAGCATTCGGCCTCGCGTGCAGCGGAAGAAGCGCGGCTTGAGGCGCTCTATCCCGGACTGCCCGACACGGTCGAGGCGCAGCTGGCGAAATGGGATGCCGAGAACCGCGAGCCGGTGTCGACGATTTCCGATCTGGCCGATCATATCGACCANATNCGCGACGTGGCGGGGATCGACCATATCGGNATCGGCGGCGANTACGACGGCATGCCCACCGGCCCGATCGGGATGGAGGACGTGACCGGCTATCCCGCNCTGTTCGCCGAACTGGCGCANCGCGGCTATTCGCAGGAAGATCTGGAGAAGATCGCTTCGCGNAACATGATGCGCGTCATGCGCGAGGCCGAAGCCTATGCTGCCAGCGTGACGGACATGGCGCCGCTCGAATACCGCGCCGGAGAACCGCGCGACGCGGCCGACTGACAGGCTGGCATAATTAGAGCCTGGCGAGCGTCAGCTCGTCACGCTTGCCATCGAAGAACCGGTCGAGCGCGGCACCGAAGACGTGCGCGNCNTCGCCCGATACGGCGGCTTCGAACAATGTCATCGAGCTGCGGAACTTGAGCGTATCNACCGGNCCNAGGATCTCCGCGGCGGACNTGGCCGCTGCGTGGCCGAGCATGGCCTGGCTTGCCTCCAGCAGCCGGTGGCCGAGCANAGGGTGCGCAAAATAGNNANNNGCTTCCTNGGCGTTTGCCAGCGCGAAGGCGCGTGCCATCTCGCTTGAGCCGAGACCGGCAATCTGCGGGAAGACGAACCACATCCAGTGACCCGTCTTCGCGCCGCGGCGCAGTTCATNAAGCGCGCGTTCCCAAACGCCGCCGCCTTGNGCNTTCAGGAAATGGCCGAACCGGTCACGGTCAATCGTCGTCGTCGACATGCTCGGGCAGGCCGTCGAGATCGGTGGATGCGTAATCCTCGAGCTCGTCTTCGCTCATCGAATCGTACATCTGTTTCGACGCGCCCTGCAGTTCGGACACCTTGGTGTCGCCCCGCTTGGCGGAAAGCGCCGCTCCGGCGGCACGTTGTTGGGCTTTGGATTGTGCAGGCATCAGTCTTGCGCCGACAGTTCGGAACCGCGTTTCAGCACTTCGTCGCCGTCGTCCTGNTTGATGAGATAGGCGGGGTTGTCCTCGTCGCCGTCCTTGGTGACTTCGGTTCCTTGCAGGGTACGGGTGACCTCGCGTTCGAAACGCTCCTTCACCTGACCCTTGCCCTTGCCGTTACCCCAGTTCCATTCGACATACTGGTCGGTCTGGTAGCTGTTCGGATTGCTCATGCGAACTCTCCCTGGCGTGCGATCAATTCTCGACGACTTCGAGCCCGTCTTCGGTGGTGACCTGGTCGCCGGGGGTGGCCACCTGATCGTCGCCAAGATCGGTCACGATGCTGTCGGTGTCGTCNCCTTCACCTTCCATCGACGAGATCTGGCCGCTGACGGTGCCCTCTTCCTCGACATCGCCGGTCGACAGGGCAGGCACGATCCACGTGACCGACAGCAACAGGATTGCCAGCAGCAATCCGCCCGCCAGTACCCAGCGCACCACGCCCTCTTTCGAACCGCCACTTGCTTCGGTGTCGGTGACGTGAACTTCTTCGCCTTGCTTGTGCATCGAGCTTTACTCCCTGAAAAATTACGCGATCCCGCGTGTATCTGGGAGATTTACGCTTTGTCGGGGCGAATGTTCCGGCGGCTCAGTCGCGCAGCAGTTCGTTGATTCCGGTTTTTTCGCGGGTCTGCGCGTCCACCGTCTTCACGATGACGGCGCAGGCGAGGCCGGGGCCGCCGTCCTTGCCGGGCATGGTACCGGGTACGACCACCGAATAGGGCGGGATGTGGCCCCGGATGACCTCACCGGTGTCGCGGTAGACGATCTTGGTCGACTGGGTGATGAAGACCCCCATNGCCACGACGCTGCCTTCGCCGACGATCACGCCTTCGACGATTTCGCTGCGCGCGCCGATGAAGCAATTGTCGCCGATGATCGTCGGGTTGGCCTGCATCGGTTCGAGCACGCCGCCNATNCCTGCGCCGGCGGAGATATGGCANTTCTCACCGATCTGCGCGCAGCTGCCGATGCTGGCCCAGGTATCGACCATCGTGCCCTTGCCGACATAGGCGCCGATGTTGACGAAACTCGGCATCAGCACGCAGCCGGGCGCGATATAAGCGCCTTCGCGGGCGACCGCGCCGGGCACCACGCGAAAGCCTGCTGCACGGAAAGCCGCATCGTCCCAGCCGGCAAACTTGCTCGGCACCTTGTCGAACGCCGGATGGCCGGCGCTGCCGCCCTCCATCACGCGGTTGTCGTTNAGCCGGAAGCTCAGCAGNACNGCCTTCTTGAGCCACTGGTTGACCGTCCANCCGCCCTTGCCGTCGGGCTCGGCCACGCGGCCCTCACCGCTGTCGAGCATGCCCAGCGCCGCTTCGACCGCCTCGCGCACATCCGCGCTNTGCGGCGTGACATTGGCGCGGTCTTCCCACGCGGCGGTGATGCGGCTTTCGAGGTCGGCGCTCATGCTGGTCTCCGTTTGATGTTACGGAGCGCTCGTTAGCAGTCCCGCTGCGCTAGTCCATCCCCGCTTCCTTGGCGAAGTGATAGGCGCGCTCTACCAGCGGGGCGACGCGTTCGGACATCGACTTGGCATGCGCGCTCGAAGCTGTGCCATCGATAACGCGCTTCTTGATGCCCTGCATGATGCCCGCCAGGCGGAAGAGGTTGTAGGCGAAGTACCAGTCCATCGGCGGCACCGGATAGCCGGTACGCGCGACATAGCGTTCGACCGCCTCGTCCTGCGTCGGGATGCCCAGCTCTGCGAGATCGAGGCCGAGCAGGCCCGCGCGGCCATCGTGCGGGTTGTGCCAGTTGAGCATGAGATAGCTGAAGTCGGCGATCGGATCGCCCAGCGTCGACAGCTCCCAGTCGAGCACCGCGATCACGCGGTTCTCGGTCTTGTGGAAGATCATGTTGTCGAGCCGGTAATCGCCATGGACCACGCTGGATTCGTGCTGCGGCGGGATCGTCTGGGGCAGCCATTCGATCAGCCGTTCCATCTGCGGCATGTGCTCGGTCTCGGACAGCTTGTACTGTTTCGACCAGCGGCTGATCTGCCGCGCGCAGTAATCGGTCGGCTTGCCGTAATCGCCCAGTCCGATCGCCTCGGGATCCTTCAGGTGTAGATCGGCAAAGGTGTCGATCATCGCATTGTAGATCGCGCGGCGTTCCTCGGGCGTGTTGTTGGGCAGCGAGCCGTTCCACAAGGACCGCCCGTCGGCGAGACCCATGACGAAGAACTTGCTGCCGATGACCCCGGGATCCTCGCACAGGCCATAGGTCTTGGGCACGGGGAAGCCGGTCGGGCCGAGCGCGTGCATCGCCTTGTATTCGCGGTCGACCGCATGTGCGCTGGGCAGCAGCTTGCCGAAAGGCTGGCGGCGCAGCACGTAGCTGCGGTCCGGCGTGTCGATGCGATAGGTCGGGTTCGACTGCCCACCCTTGAACTTGGTGTAGCTGATAGGCCCGGAAAAGCCGTCGACATTGGCTTCGAACCAGGCCGTGAGTGCAGCAAGGTCGAGCTGGTCGGCCTCGGGCACTGCGACCGTGCCGACCATCTCCTTGTCGAAATCGATGGGTTGGTCTTCCGCCATCAGTCGAACACCACCACGCTGCGGGCCGAAGTGCCCTGTTTCATCTTCTCGAAGCCTTCGTTGATCTTTTCCAGCGGGATGCGTTCGGCAATGATCGTGTCGAGATCGAGCAGGCCGCGCATGTAGAAATCGACCAGCCGCGGCAGGTCGACGGGGAAGTGGTTCATCCCCATGATCGCGCCCTGCAGCTTCTTGCCCGACAGCAGATCCATCGCGCCCAGCCCGACCTTGCAGTCGAGCGGCATCATGCCGAGGATCGTCGCGGTGCCGCCGCGGCGCAGCACCTTGACCGCGAGGTCGGCGGATGCCTGACGGCCGACCGCCTCGATCGCGTGATGTACGCCGCCGCCGGTGATCTTCATCACCTGTTCGACCGCATCGTCGGCCATGGCGTCGACCGTATGCGTTGCGCCCAGCACTTCGGCCAGCTGGCGCTTTTCCGCCAGCGGATCGATCGCGATGACCTTGCCCGCACCGGCGATCTTGGCGGCATTGATCGTCGCCAGCCCCACGCCGCCGCAGCCGATGACTGCGACGGTTTCGCCGGGTACGACCGAGCAGGCGTTGAAGATCGCGCCNGCCCCGGTGGTCACNGCGCAGCCGATNATGGCCGCGCGATCGAGCGGCATGTCCTTGTCGATCGCGACGCAGGCATGTTCGTGGATCAGCATCTGCTCGGCAAACGCCGACAGGTTGAGCATTTGCGCAACGGGCTCGCCGCCATTGCGCGTGATGCGCGGCGCGGCGGTCTGCGCCCGGCGGGTATCGCCGCCGAGGCACAGGGCCATCCGCCCGGTCACGCAGAACTCGCAATGGCCGCAGAAGGCGGACAGGCAGGAGACCACGTGGTCGCCCGGCTTGACCGTTTTCACCTCGCTGCCGACCGCGCGCACCACGCCCGCCGCCTCGTGGCCCGGAATGGCCGGCAGCGGGTGCGGATAGGCGCCGTCGATGAAATGCAGGTCCGAATGACACAGGCCGCAGGCCTTGGTATCGATCAGCACTTCGTGCGGGGCGGGATCGGCCAGCTCGACCTCACCGATGGTGAGGCCGCCGACCTGCTCGAGGATTGCCGCCTTGGCCATCAGCGCGTCGCTCCCATGTCGCCCGAGCTGAGATTGGCATTGCCCGGGCTCGGGGCCTTGCCGTCGCGCAGTGCGTTGGCGCTGGGGCCTTCCTCGGGCAGGTGCTTGGCAAACTCCATCCGCGCGATCGAGCGGGCGTGGACTTCGTCGGGGCCATCGGCCAGCCGCAGCGTACGCTGGTGGGCATAGGCATTGGCGAGACCGTAATCGTCGCTCACGCCGCCGCCGCCATGCGCCTGGATCGCATTGTCGATGATGCGCAGCGCCATGTTGGGTGCCTGCACCTTGATCATGGCGATTTCCTGCTTGGCGGCCTTGTTGCCGACCGTATCCATCATGTCCGCGGCCTTGAGGCACAGCAGGCGGGTCATGTCGATATCGATCCGCGCCTGCGCCACGCGCTCTTCCCAGACCGAGTGCTTGTAGATCGGCTTGCCGAAGGCTTCGCGTTCCTGCAGCCGCTTGCACATCTTGTGCAGCGCTTCCTCGGCCACGCCGATAGTGCGCATGCAGTGGTGGATACGGCCCGGCCCGAGGCGACCCTGCGCGATCTCGAAGCCGCGACCTTCGCCCAGCAGCATGTTGTCGACGGGGACGCGCACGTCCTTGAGTTCGACTTCCATGTGGCCGTGCGGCGCATCGTCATAGCCGAACACGGGCAGGTGGCGCAGGATGTTCACGCCCGGCGCGTCCATCGGCATCAGGATCATCGACTGCGCGGCATGGCGACCAGCCGAGAAATCGGTCTTGCCCATGACGATCGCGACCTTGCAACGCGGATCGCCGACGCCCGACGACCACCACTTGCGGCCGTTGATGACATATTCGTCGCCGTCGCGTTCGATCCGGCATTCGATATTCGTGGCGTCCGAACTGGCGGTATAGGGTTCGGTCATCAGGAANGCCGAACGGATCTCGCCGTTCATCAGCGGGGTCAGCCACTTGTCCTTCTGCGCGCGCGTCCCGTAGCGATGAAACACTTCCATATTGCCGGTGTCGGGCGCGGAGCAGTTGAACACCTCCGACGCGAAGCCGATGCGGCCCATTTCCTCGGCGCANAGCGCGTATTCGAGATTNGTCAGGCCGGGGCCTTCGAATTCGAAGCTTTCCTCGACATGGTGATGGCCGTCATTGCGCGGCGGCATGAAGAGGTTCCAGATCCCTTCCTTCTTGGCTTTCGCCTTGAGTTCCTCGACCACGGGAATGACCTTCCAGCGTTCGCCTTCGGCGTCCTGCTGCTTGTAGGTCGGCACGGCGGGACGGATNTGATCGTCGATGAAATTCTTCACCCGGTCGCGCCAGTATGCTTGCCGTTCTGTCGGTTGGAAATCCATCGTGTGTGTCCTCTTCTCTCTCAATTCGGTTGCGCCGTGAAACTGGCATAAGGATCGCTCCAAGCCAAGTCCCCCGCCGCAGCTCTAGGGTGTTATCGTGTGGGCATCGGGGTCTGCGCGGACTGCCTGGTCAAGCGGGTCCGGGGTGGCGGGGGCGGGCGGGGCCGGGCGGCCGCGGGATGCACGAAGAACCCGTCCATCGTTCCGCCGGGTGCGGCAAAGCT
>FUFK010040886.1_pt1 | contig 12967 bp, 23 predicted proteins | sample 1021851 | NCBI WGS metagenome assembly FUFK01 (sample SAMEA51879418, study PRJEB19060) | metagenome | reverse complement strand
CCAACTTTCTTCAAAATCTTACCCATATTCCAGGTTTCAGCTTTAACTGTAAACACTAATCTATGAGATTCTCTATGACCAATTATTTTATTTTCTAGNAATTGTAAAGAGGTGANATCATAAAATTTACCGTCTGGTAAACAAACTTGAACCCTTGCATCTTGNGCTACAGGTGATTTCANCATCTTNTCTAATACTTGTCTTAATAATCTTCCATTCATTCTGACTTGAAATATATCCTATAATTTATATAATTCAACCATGGGATTACCAAAAAAATTAACACCTATGCAAATTAAATTTGCTAATTTAATCGTGTCAGAAGAGGGTAGAATGACGGCAACAGATTGTGCAATAGCAGCTGGATACTCCGAAGATACTGCACATGTTATAGCCAGTAGATTACAAAATCCTCAACATTTTCCTTTAGTTGTTGAATACATAGGTAGCAGAAGATCTGAACTTTTAAAAAAATATGATATAACTTACGAGGGACACCTTGCAGAGTTAGGTAAATTAAGGGATGAATCAAGAAAGAATAAAGCCTGGTCTGCTGCCATAAACGCTGAAGTTGGTAGAGGTAAAGCAGGNGGTTTACAGAACAATAATGAAATACATTTGCATAAACACGAGAACACATCACAAGAGGATATAGACGCTAGAGTTAAGGAAGCTCTCAAGTTTTATCAACCTATTATCGATAAGGATGCTCAAGTAGTTACAGCCGAGTTATCTTCTTCACCCACTGACGAGGAATCATCGTCCGATCCCCAAAAGTAAAACCATCCTCATCTTTATCGTAAGATGCAAACAGCTTAATAGATTTTTTATCTTTTGAATACAGCCAACCCTCGTTTACTGGCTGTGCTAATTTCATTTTATCAAACTCCTTGTCTGTAGCCCAACCGCTATCACTAACGCAATCAATCCATTCGACTCTTACTCGTGGNTAAGGTATCTCTGGAGAGCTGTCCGCTGCTATTCTCTTACGTCTTTTTTTGGGCATATCTATTTATACACCCTATAGAACTTTTTTCTAGGAGACATTTTTCAATAAATCATTTTCATGCACGCGCGTACGGAAAATTTGTAACATTTGAAAAGTCAATGTTTATGCGTATTGTAACACGTGTAACATAGTAATGTTACAATTTAATCTTAAATAAGTAGCTAATATCAATGTTTATTTAACATTGTAACATATATAGCGTTGTAACATAGTTTTGAAAATAAAAATTTATTTTTTTATCTCTAGGAAAAAACCCTATACGATACAATTAGTTTAGAATTATTCTAAACTATCGTAATATTTACTAACTCTACCCAGCCATTTATATTTATATTGCCTAAACTCTTCATCAGATATTTCAAACTTCTGAAAATAGCCATCTTTTGAACACATTAAAACCACACCTTGTTGGATCTTAGTTTGATAGGTATAATTATGTGCCATTGCATAGGCAGCTAATTGAACGAAATAATCCTCTATCCATTCTCTCTTTTTTGGTTTGTTAGTTTGTTTGAAATCTATTATGCTTTCGCAGTCATTATAAATCCCTACTACATCTGTTTGACCTGCGTATAAATCTGGGTACCACAAAGTTACCTCAGACCCCCATATTTCGCTCAGAGAGCCCTTTATACCCTCATCTATAACCTTTTGTGCCATCATAGTCGCCTCTTGCCCTACATCGGTCAAATCAGCGTGTTTCTCGCCCAATAAATAGTGTTCTAAAAGCGTATGCATAGCTGTTCCACGTGAAGCTGCTTGGTCCTTGATCCTCGTTGCCTCGTCCTTGCCAACCCTAGCTTGCCACGCAGCTAATGAATCTTGCTTTTCTTTTGATTGAGTTCGTGATAATATAGTTGTTACAGATGGTAATTTTTGGTCATCTACAGCGTAGTGTCTTCGACCCATGACTATCTCTCTTTGAGACTTTGGGTAAGTAAATTTGTTATTCCATTTTATTGGCTTACCAATGTTATGATATTCATTTAAATCTTTTTCATCCATCATACTCCACACATCCCTTCACATTCATTATTAAATAAATCTAATTGTTCCTCTTCACGTTTCACGTGAAACACGACCTCATCTAAATTTTTACAAGATCGATGCATATAATTTTTTATCTTATGTTTGTTGTCTCTCATTCTTTTATCAAACTTAACTGCAGCTGCAAATTCATCTGGTCTATTATTTTTCATATCTAACCAAAAAGAATCATCATGATAAGGACATCCAATACAAGAAGACTTTGCAGGTTTTTTATAGTCTTTATCATTATACCATTTAATACAATCTTCTCTCGACATCTTTTCTTCAATCAAAGGCCATCGATTCTTTTGCCACCAAAATCTTGACTGTTTTACTCGGAATACTTCATCAGTTGATATACCAACCCAGGTTTCAACATACTCTGTTTTAGGAAACCTTGCATATTTCTTCATACCTAACAGCTCTCTAATCTTTGCAGCAATAGGAGTTATTTTATATTCTCTCGTGCATTGTCTACGACCCATACCTTTCTTACCTTTTTCATTTAAAGTAAAAAAAGGCACAGATACAAACTTACCTTTATCAGTTGCATTTAAAATATCATCATGCAAATTACCTGCTTTACAAATGTATACAGGAAAAGACAATTTTGATTTCAGATAGTTCAAATGATCTATTACTGGTTTAGGCTCCCAACCGGTATCAGCGAAGATAGCTGCCGTTGGTTTCTCGCCAAATGCTCCTTGATCCGCCATCAATGCCATCGTGGAGCTCTGTACTCCTGCACCCAATGAAAGTATCCTAGCTAATGGTTTTTTAATCATCTTTAAATTTATTTATTATATAATAAGCTATTATAGCACCAATACATATAGCAACCATACCATAAAAAAACATACCTATTCCAAAAGCAAATGTCATTTATCCCTCGTTATTATCCATTTAGCTGTCGAGGTTAACGGATCAAAGCTATCAAACTCTAACTTTGAACAATTAGTCAAGGTCAATAAGACTATTAATATTAAAATTTTTTTCATTTACTCGTTTTTTTATTTTATAGTTAGCAATATCAATTACTTTAGCTTTTAACTTATCTTTAGGAATATGCGAATAATGTTTGATAATTTTGTTTATGGGTTCTATCTTTACATGAGCATAAGGTTGTATTAATAAACAAACATAGTAAGCATCTCTAGATTGACATCGCCAACGCCATTGTTTTTTCCAACCAACTGTGTATGGAGTCTTATATCTTTTTTCATTAACTGTCCCACATCCCAACAAACTATGCATCCATAACAAAACAGATTTATCAGTCATAGATATTTCCATTCTAATTGACCAGGTAGGATAAGGTTTTTTATTATGTTTTCTTTGTCTGTCGTATTGTTTATATTGAATACTACCCTCACCATCAAATAAACCTGCGATGTACGCAGCATCTGTTTCACTAATCATAATCTAAAAGGTATTAAAGCTTTTAATTTTTCTTCAGCATCAACTATTTTTTGCAACAGCTTATCTATCTCTTCTAAATGTTGAGGATGTTCACCAATACCTACAGATTTTTCTAGATAAATTTTAATCGTAGCATCAGCTGCAGCTATATCAGCCTCGTATTTTTTTTCTAATGCATCAAGTATTGCTAGTCTCATTTGTCCTCCGTGTAATCTTCTGTTCTAAAATAATTTTCAGCATCTCTTAATTTATCTATTACATCTTCGCTTGTAACGGCTGCCATCTTTTCTAACTTTTGGATTGTATCCTTTAATTCTCTTATCTCTACACCCGCTCTTCTACATGCAGACTGTAATATTTCTTTTTGTTTGGTCAAACTTTCAATTGTATTTTCCATCTTGCTCCTCGTCATGTGTTTCTATTTCACCCTGATTATTGCAAAAAGAACAATCAGCCCATTGTTCTTCTCTGGCTATCTCGTAAGGCACCCTAACAAAACCATTACCTTTACACACCTCACATATTTTTTTTGCCATTTTCTTTCTCCTCTTGTTTTTCTATTGCTTTCGTCATCTTATACTTAATATATCCAGGATCATAACCTGCATAGTAACATACAGTTATAAAGTTTGAAGTTGGCTGTAAGAACCAAGACCTTGCTTGATCAATCATATTTCTACCTTCACTAAATTTATATTTATCTTTAGTGGCGTCATCTGCAGCTAAACCTAACACAGCTCTCCAGAGTTTAAGTTCTGGGTCTGGCCGTGCGTAGTCATCACTTGTTCTTAACCTTTGATAACTTGCCATTTAGTTTTTCAACCTTTTCATTAACTAATATGTTAACTGTTTGAGCACGGGATATTGTCGTGTTGGGCACTATGACCCTTCTCAAACTATCCAATTTAGTGTATGTATCCTTTGATAAGGAAACATTTTTATATTTGCTAAAGTCTGTCATTTATAACCTTTCTTTTGTACATATAATGTAGGATATCCTATTAAAATTTAAAGGGTTTGTCAATGAATTATTTATTATCAATTTTAATGTGTAGTAGTGTGGCTAGCACTTGTATGCCCCCTCACACTTTTAAGGATGTATATGATTCAAGTTATACTTGTCTTATAGATGGATATCAAAAATCCATAGATAAATTAGAGGAGATAGGTCAAGCAGAGGTTAATGAACATGGTATATATCTTAAATTTGAATGCACGCAGATTATTATTCCTAAGAAGAAGCCAGTCGGTCAGCTAATTTCCTCATCTCTCTATACCAGTTTTCATAGTATTTTCGATCTTTAGTCTTATTCCAAAGATTGGCAATTCGGTCTAACTCAACGACCTTGTCCGCGATACTTTTTTCGTGAAAATTTTTTGTTTGGTTTTTTAGCATGTCGCCTTGGTCTTTTCTTTCTTGTTGATCCTTTGTATGTATTTACTCCGAAGAGTGGTTTCTTCTTAGCCATTCTTTATCACTTTCCGATAGTTGCATATATCTAATTTTACCATTTATGTGTTGTCTTGTATCTGCACCGCAATTAGTACATCTATAATAATCTGTAACAACTCCGACTAATACTGTGTCCTCTTCACAATTTTCACAAGTACCAACTACTGTATCAATGGATCCTAAACTAAAATAATATTTTTTAGACAATGTTTTTCGAGCTCCCTATGACAGGTTTATATTTTGTTTTACCTTCTGATTTAAATGCGTGCATATATTGTGCACGTCTACCTTCAGGTATCCAGCTGCAGTGAACCCAGCCCGAGTTGGGTTCCCCAGGAGTGTAAAACTCAAGGATCAATTGATCTGGTTCTAAATTTTTGTAAATCCAATCTGCTAATTCTGCGTTGTCAACACCAGGACATTCGAAGTCTGCAGCTTCAGCTTTGGCGTGCTGTGAATTTGCAGAGCTGCCTATAGCAAGACACAAATCTACACTACGGAATCCGCTAGTCACTTTAACTCTGCCGAAGTGATCTCGCACCGGCTGTAGAATATTTTCACACAATGCTTTTAATTTTTCTACTTGCTCTGCACTAGGATTATTATTAATGCCCCTACGTATTGCAGTGTCGCTTTTGGTAAGTTCTGAAAGACTGAAGTTACGTGTCAAATTCATTTTTATATTTTATCCTATTATATATTTTTTTACTATTTATTCTATGTTGCCTAAATCTATCATCTCTGAGCATTTGTGCAAACCTATTAATTTTTTTTAATTTATTCAATAATGAGTTTTTTGATCGATTTTGAGCCATCTATGTTATCCTCTAACTCTGCTTTACCGCGCCAGCATTTGTAGGTGACAGATTCAGAAAAAGTTCTTTCAGCTTCACGTTTTCCGCGAAGGCACATTGCCATTGACGGTTGCAAACGTGCCTCTTTAATCTCTCCGTTCACAAACATAAGTAATCCTATTACAGCTTCTATCATTGTGAGTTACCATTTGTGTATTTCATTTCTCTATTTGCATCTTTTAGCTTTTCAATATCAACCAATACTTTGTCCATTTGTTTACGTAAGAATTCTATATTAACTTTGTTTAATGCCATAGATTCTATGTGCTTGTTTAACTTATCAGTAGTTTTATAAAGATCTTCGATCATCATAAACTGTTCTGAGTCTGCAGGAAGTGATCCAAGTTGACCTCGTGGCCATTTAATTCTAAACTCTGTGTTTTCTTCTAGGTCTTTTTCCATTATTTGTATACGAGTGTCTGCAACATTGAGACGTTCTATAATTTGAAAGTAACCCATAGTGCCGAGTGCCACGATAATTATCAAAGACGCAACCGTCTTCATTGGCATTTGCACAGCAGCTTCTTCAGATATGTTTAATGGTTTCTTGCTCATCTAATCGGATATCCTGGTTCCAAGAAAATAGCTAATAAACAAAGCAATATTATTAATACAGCTGTAAATCTGTAATCCATAATTATACCTCATACTATTTTTTCTTCTCCTCAATTTCATAAAAGAACTTGTCGGTATCTTCTGTCCGCCATGCTCTACTATCTTCAACGTTCCATTCATTTGTCTGCACTTTCCAATCTGGAATATTATCTTTTACAGTAAAAGAAGGTATATCCCATATACATCGATTGTTTGGTTGCGCTGCATAGTTCCCATCATCTAGGGCTATGATGTGAGCGCATTTGTGCTCATGCGGTATCTCTGAATGATCCGTATCTACTATATTACTTTCAGGGTGAGCAAAGTCAACCGTGAATAAATATTTACCTGGATGCCATTTTTTATCTTTGCCTATGTATTTGCCAGCTTGTCCGTCTAAGATATCCCAATTAGTAATAGCAGGATAATAACTAAAACAATTCCAGAGCTGAAGCTCATCAAGTCTACGTTTAGGGACATCCTCAACTTTAAATCCGCGTTGAATAAAAGCTGTGATAGGTAGTCTGTAAAAGATCGCACCATTTTCCATAATTGCGTGCCAAAGAATTGCTTTACCTGTAATAGCTGACATACCAAAGATAATACAGTCTTCAACCTCGCCATGATGTTTTTGTAAATCATATAAATATTCTCTTCTTATCTGTGCATAAGTTACTGGTATGTTTGCATTTAAATAAGCCATGTTTTAATGTTATCATCAAAATCTCTATAATCTATTGTAATTTCGTCACCTATTTTTATGTTTTTTAAAGCAACACCTTCATCATTAACGGATGGGTCATTACTGTGATTTAAATATTTTTCATTATCAATACCTAAAACTAAAATTCCAGATCCTATTCTTCTTTCATATGCGTGTGTATCTATAAGTTTTGCTAAAGCCAATGGCATTGATGGTAGTTTATTTTTGTTAAATTCTATTTCAAATTCAGGTCTTTCTTCTTTTATTTGTTCTCCTTTATTTACATTTTCTTTAGAAAAAACTCCTACACCATGTATTTTACTTTTATCTAAATAAGTATCTATAAGAAACATTACTTACTCCTTATCATAGATATCTCCCCAAGTCTTACCTGTCTCATAATCAACTTTATTTGGGACTTCTAGACTAACGGCATTTTCCATAATTTCAATTATCTTTTTTGCCTGTGTGTCAGACTCAACAGAAAGATCTAACTCATCATGAATTTGTATGTGTGCTAAGATTCCTTCTTTGTATAGTTCTAACATAGCTTTCTTTGTCATATCAGCTGCGCTGCCTTGAATTAATTTATTTAGTGCTTTGTATGTGTAGGCTCTTCTGATCCCCGGTCCATGTTCCCTGAGCGCATCTTCATGTAACATAGCCTTATGCATACCAAACTGATTTGGTTCCCATAAATGAAATCGGCATAACCGACCAAGAAGTGTACGTATCTGTCCACGTTCCTGAGCACGATTAGAAGCCGAGTTCATTAATTGTTTAACAAAGGGAACTTTCGCATGGTATTGGTCAAACAATTCTGCTGCTTTTTCTTTTGATACTCCTAATTCTGCTTGTAACTTTGCTTTACCCATTCCGTAAAATAAACCTAGATTAATTGTTTTAGCTTGTGATCTTGGTATCTTAGCCATTTCTGCTACAGTTTTATGAAAGTCTGTTGATGAGTCATTTTCGTATGCATCAACTACATCGTATACAGTTGGAAATTTATGTAGAGCTGCGTAGTGCACAACAAGTCTGGGCTCTTGTTGAGAGTAATCAAAGCAACCCCAATGACATCCTTCTTCAGGTAAAAACAAAGATCTTATCATAGGTCCAAGATCCTTGTTTCGTGCAGGTAGTTGCTGTAGGTTTGGATTGTTGTAACTAAATCTACCAGTAACTGTGCCACCTGCATCGGATCTAATCTGGTTTATCTCTGCATGTATTCTTTCTTTATGTTCATATTTAATTATGGTATCAATAAAAGTGGTATGAGCTTTATTAATCTCTCTAGCTTGTGCTATTTGTTTTACTACAGGATGTGGATGTTCTTGTAAAAAATTTTTTGTAAAGGAAGGTGCTTGTGTTTTTACAGTTCTATCATAAGGTAATTTTAATTTGTCAAAAACTTTGGCAATCGATCTTGCTGCCCATATTTGAACTTCTATGTTACTTTCTTTTTTTATTTGTGACAGTAGTAGGTTTTCTTGGTATTGTAGGTCTTGCTTCAATTTATGAGCACGCTCAACATCTACTCTCACGCCTAAGAAACGCATGTCGACCAAACAAGGGAACAAATCTGTTTCTAGATTAAAAATAGATTCTACGTCTTGATAAATAATTTCTTTTTTGAATATTTGCCAAAGTTCTAATGTTAGTTCTGCATCTTTCTCTGCGTATGATCCAACTTCCATTGCAGGTAACTGCCATAGATCTGCTTTAGGATCTAAGCCTCTTGACTTTGCAGCTTCGTTTAATGCAACTTCAGACTTACCAAAACCAAGATAGTCCCAAGACAAACTATTTAAATCATATTTAAATCTATTCTCATCTATAAGACTAGCAGCTATCATAGTGTCGACCACTAAACCATTGATTTTTATACCTAATTTGCGTATCCAACATACATCATACATTGCATTATGAAATATTTTTGTAGCATCAGATCCACAAATATCTTTAAACCACTCTAAAGTTTTCTTTCTATCCATATTTGGTCCAGAGCCGTGAGCAATGGGAAAATAAAATTTACGACCTGGCACAGCAACAGCAATACCAACTACTTCACCTAAACCAATAACAGAACCCGATCCTCTTGTTTTTAATTCTGGATCCCTTGTCTCTAAATCAATTGCGATCTCATCATAAGATCTTAGATCTGGATATTCTTCTGGTTCAATCCACTCTGTTTGTGCCTCAAACGTTGGTATGATCATTCCCAATCACTTTCTATTTCAGTTGTCATTTCTTTATCAAACTTTATTTCTTTTAAATAAGGTTTTATCATATTCCAGTACTTTACAGTTGGATATGCAAAACAATGATCAGATCTTAACCAATGATCAATTGTTGTTTTCTTAATAATATCATCCTCTATTAATTTTTTCTTATCTAAATTTTCTTTTAAATATTTTAAAAAAATATCTTTAGGTGGTAAATGTGGCCGTGTTTTGAATTTTTCATCATACTGATCTATTAGATGTTGATTGTTTTTTAAATGTTCTATTGCTACATCCATAGATAAAGTCATTTGTACGTTTTCTTTTGAAGATCTTTTGGTTTTTCCTTTTATAAATTTAGCTGCGTATTTAAAACTATTGTCCCCCTTGTCCATCGCTGTTGGAGTCCGATAAAACTTTTTTGATTGCGAGTCCAAACTCCCTTGCGATCTGTGGGACGATTGCATTCCCAAGGGCTTTAATTCTACTTGCTCTGTTTTTGTCCAATCCATAGGAAACCCCATTAGGAACTCCACAAAGGTTGGATTCAATTTGCCACCAGGTTTGTTTTTGTCCATCCGTATTATGTCCCCCACTAGAGATGTTCTGTTCTTCTGACTGATTGGAAACGTTACGTTCTTCCCGTCGTTCGTCGTTGGGCTGTAATGCATTTGTTTCTTTTCCAGATACAGCATTGCGTCCGATAGTTTCGCTCCGAATGTCGACTCTGGCTTGTTCTTCTTCCTCAGAATAAAACCTCCAGACTTTGTTCTCTCCACTCTGTTGGATTGTTCTCCTCCCTCCTCGCAACCCACTGTTGGTGTTGGATACATTTTTACTGCTGCTGTTAAATTGTGTTGAGCTGCCGCTTTCATCCCCTTCCTTTTGATTAATGTTTCTGGATTCTCCTGTCCCGATGATCTCGGTGTTGGATACATCATCTTTACCATCTTGCTCAATCCTGCTCCTTTGCCTGTCTTCGGATTTATTCCACTTCTCTCCGTTGCTGTCGGTGTTGGAAATAATATCTGATCTGCTAGTGCTATTGATCCTCTTTTTACTCTGTGTTTGTTGCCACCTATGTTTTTGGGACCTATCCTTGCGTCCTGAGTCGTTGGTGTTACATACATTCTCATTGTCTCTGGATCCACTTGCTCTCGTAGGTTCGATGGTCTCGTTCTCCCTTTTCTGTGACCCTCCATAATCTTTTTCGTCCCTGCAGCGCTTCTCGGCGGCAAGTAATCCATTGTGTTGGGAGTGGCCCACAATCCAGACTCTGTACCTTTGGTGCCAAGCACCGATGCCTGAAGCTGGAATAAGGAAACATTGGACTTCGAAACCTTCACTTTCCAANTNGTCTTGCACCTGTCGGAGTACCATGCCGTTTTGGATGTTAATAATTCCTTGCACATTCTCCCCAATAACGAATTGGGGTTTGATCTCCCTAATGAGTCTAAACATTTCTGGCCAGAGATAGCGGTCGTCATCTGTTCCTTTTCTCCTCCCTGCGACTGACATTGGTTGGCAGGGGAATCCTCCCACAATGACATCTGCGTCTCCTTCTTCTCCTTTGACATTTTTTATATCCTCCTCGATTGGTATGTTAGGAAAGTTTTTTCTTAAAACTTTCTGACAGTATTTATCTTTCTCAACAAATTTCACTGTCTCAAAAAAACCTGTTGAGTCTAAGCCTAATGTAAAACCACCTATGCCTGAAAATAAATCTAATACTTTCACGAATAATCTCTTTCTAAAATCATTTCAAGATAGTGAATAGCTTTTTTAATATCTTTTTCTTTCCCTTTAGACTGGTGCCTACAAATATATTTTATGGCATTACCCTCCGCAAATAATAATTTATTTTCATTAATAAATTCTGCAGGTTGAATTTTCATTTTTGAATAATGATTACCACCAACTTGTTTTTCTAATGAATCGTACGTCGTTGATTTAAACATATCTTTATGCGTCATAAATTATAACCATACCTTTCTATTTTTGCTCTCATCAAGTATAAATTTTTTCTGCTACGTGTAACTCCAACGTACCAAACTCTGTGTTCTTCATCTCTTTTTCTAACATTTTTTAACACAGATTCTCTTATTTTTCTAGCATTATCTAGTACAAGTAAAACATTATCAGACTCGCCACCCTTTGCTGCATGTATTGTAGATACTTTAACTCTTGGTGTTTCAGTAAGCTTTTCTTTATTTGAAAGTAATAATCTAATGTAATTTTTATCTTCAAGATTAGCTTTGTCAAAAGCTTCAAACCAAGGAACTAATTTATTCCAATTATTATCAGACATATAGTCTTCAATATCATCAATCTCTTTTTGATTTAATTCTTGACCATCTGTCCATCTAGAATAATAAACAGCTGCTTTGTGTAGTTTAGTATTTAAACTTTTAAAAAATTTACTTTCAAAAAATATACCTCGTTGTTTTAATTCTTTTGCTATCTGCACAGACTTAGATCTGGTTCTAGTTAATATTAACCAGTTATCTTTTGTAAGATCTACATTATCTAAATTATTAATTTTCTCACATAAACCATCTTCTTCTCTTGGATAATATGTTTTATCTGCCCGTAATCCCTCTATTCTATTTACAATAATGTTTGATATGTCCTGAACTTTTTTTGGCACTCTTCTAGATTTTTTTAATACTACTTCTGTTGCAGGTTCTTTTATAAATCTATCTACATCTGCTCCTGCCCATGCATATATGGCTTGATCATCATCTCCTGCAAGATACATATCTTTAGTATTAGCTTTTAATATGTCATACATCATCCACTGTATTGGAGATAGATCTTGAGCTTCATCAATAAACACAACATCAAAGGTTGGACATAGGTGTGATTTGTTTACAAATTGGTGGATCATATCACTATAATCCACTAAACTATTAGCTTTTTTATATTCAAAATAATTAGCTGCTACGTGTTTTAATATGTCAGGATTTATGTCCTTAGTATAATCTCCTGTGCAATATTCATCCCAAACTTCTATATTTTTTTCTCTAGACTTTAATATTATTTGAAAGTATTCATTATCACAAGTCATATAAGGTGATGTATCAAAGTCACCTTTTGTTTTAACACTGATACTTAATTCTTTACCAAGATCATCGTAGTGATAGTCTTGCATAACATTTTCTTCTTTTAATCCTAATGTGTGAAAAGCTAATGAGTGTAATGTTTGAAAATGTTTTAAATCTTTTTTATTAAAATTTTTATTTTTATTAAGCATTCTTTCTTTTGCTGTGTATGCTGCCTTTTTAGTAAATGCAAAGTAACCTATCTTTTTTACAGGTGTTCCTATTCTTATGTATGCTAGAGCTCTACGAATTAGTTTTTCTGTTTTACCTGTACCAGGTGGTCCGTAGAATTTTTTTATCACAAAATGTTATCCTTATTTTTTCTATCTAATATTTCTATATCCTCTTCTTGTCTTGGAAAAAATGATAAAGGAATTTTTATACAACGAATAGGGTTATGTGATTTTTTATCTGTATCTTTTTTAGGGTATCTTTTTAAATGTCCTAGTTCTGCTTTAAATTCTTCTATTAACATTCTACCAGTCTTTTCATATTTCATTTTCCACTCTTTATTTTTTAAATAATTAAAAAATACCTCCATGGTAAAGTATGCAAAGCCTTCTTCTTTTAATACTGATCCACT
>FUFK010717482.1_pt1 | contig 12971 bp, 13 predicted proteins | sample 1021851 | NCBI WGS metagenome assembly FUFK01 (sample SAMEA51879418, study PRJEB19060) | metagenome | reverse complement strand
TCCGGGACCCTGGAGAACAGGACGTTCGACAGGGAGCGTACAGGGACGTATTCACAGCGTTCCCGGAAGGGCAGAACACAGACACGCGCCCCTCTGGAGTAGCCATTCCCGTATATGCGCGGCGAACCGTTAGAAGGGGCTCTCTCCCAGGGTTGGCTAGTTTTTAAACTGTGATAGAGTTCGCATTGTCGGCTCTGGGGGAGNCGGGGGACGACGGTTCGGGGGAACCGTCANAAGGGACACTGGGGAGACACACATCCATGGAGATCACCAAGAACAGCCACCGCAACACCTGGCAAGCGGTTCATGAAACCACCCTGGCTNTCCGCGAAGGCCGCCTGGACCCGGCGCTTACCGATTGGCTGAGCCGGCAAGGCGTGCGCGTGGAAACCGCTCTGTTCGCCAGCGTGCGCCAATGCGACCAGCGCCTCTACATGGGCACCCTGGTGGACGAAAAGGGCCGGGTTCTCGAATACCTGGCCAACCTGGACCAGCCGGAGGACGACGCCCTGGACGACGTCACCGCCGAGCTGGGCCCCAAGTGCTCCTACCACGACCGCCACGACCCCTGCGATCCGGTCACCATGGCGCTGATGATCCAGCGCGGCCAGGCGCCGGTGCTCGCCGCACAGCCCGCTTAGAGAACGTCCGTCCGGTACGGCAGCAAGCCGCGCGCCTCCTCCCGGTAGGCNTGCACGTGGCGCGCCTCGCGCTGGCAGAAATCCGCCACCGCGTCCTGGAAGGCGGGCTCCGCCAGCCAGTGCAGCGAGTAGGTGAGCACCGGCTCGAAGCCGCGCAGAATCTTGTGCTCGCCCTGCACGCCCGGGTCGAATTCCGCCAGACCCCGCTCGATGGCGAACTCGATGCCCTGGTAGTAGCACACCTCGAAGTGCAGCGCGTCGTATTCCCGCACGCTGCCCCANTAGCGGCCGTACANCGCCCGGTCGTCGAACAGGTANAGGCCGGCGGCCACCGGTTCGTCGCCGTCGCTGGCCACCACCAGCAGTACCTGATCNCCAAGCTGTTCGGCCAGGCGTCGGAAGAACGCCTCGCTGAGATAGGGCAGCTGTCCGCGCACCAGATAGGTGTTGGCGTAGCAATGGAAAAAGAAGCGCCAGCTCTGCGGGTCGATGTCGGCGCCGGTGAGACGCGTCACGGTGAGGCCCTGTTCGGCGACCCGCCGCCGTTCCCGGCGCACGCTTTTGCGCTTGCGGGAGTTAAAGCCGGCCAGGAACTCGTCGAAATCACGATAGTCCCGGTTGAACCAGCGGAAGTGGCAGGCCTGCCGCTCCACCAGGGGCAGCTCTTGCAGGGCTTCCCGCGTGGCCTGATCGGGGAACAGCAGGTGCCAGCCGCTGGCGCCCTGCTCGCGGATACGCTGGCGCACCCCTTCCCACAGTTCCTGGGGGCGCCAGTCACCGCGCCAGCGCGGGCCGACCACCGGCGTGAAGGGAATCGCGGTGACCAGCTTGGGGTAATAGGCCAGGCCGTTACGCTCGTAGGCGTCCGCCCAGGCGAAGTCGAACACGTACTCGCCGCGCGAACCGTCGCGGGCGTAGATCGGCATCAGGGCATCGCCGTCACGCAGATGACAGGGCCCCCAGCCACGGCTCGGCGTGGCGGCGCCGGTGTCTTGCAGGGCGTTGAGAAAGGCGTCGGTGAGAAAGGGAAACTCCATGGCGACAGGATACTGACCCCGGGGCGGCCAGGCGAGGCCAANGTGAACATGAGATTACCGTGCCGCTTCGTTACAATGGCGGCGCGGCGATAATGATAATGCGGGAGCCTCCCGAAGCCGCTCGCCTCTTTACCCGGCGGTGTTTNCTTTTTCGAGTCATCAACAAGGTCAGTCGATCAATGAAAGTTTCTAAACCCCTGGCGGCGTTCTACGNCCTGGCCGCCCTTTTGCTTGCGTTACCCGGTGCCTGGCTGCTGTTCGCCCCGCACGCCTTTATTCTCTTCGTGCACGGCGGCGATCAGACCCTGCTGGTCTCTCCCCTGCTCAGCCAGCAGACCGGCCTGGGCCTGCTGCTGGCCGCGGCGGTGAATCTGGTCTGCCTGGCCGGCGGCCGCACGCGCACCGCCCTGCATGTGGCGGTGTTCTTCTATCTGGCCGGGCTGGTGGCCAGCCACGGCGCCCCGGTGTTCACCCTGGACGGCGCCTGGTTGTGGGCCCCGGTGCTGGTGTACCTGCTGCCGCTGGCGCCCTGGGGCCGCCTGGCCCGGGACGGCCGCCGCCAGGGCGAGGTGAAGTGGTTCAACCCCAATAAGGGGTTCGGCTTTATTCTCGACGATAGCGGCGANGANATTTTCGTCCACTTCAAGGCGGTGCGNAACGGCGGCCGCCGCAGCCTGCGCACCGGCACCCGGGTGCGCTTCGTGATTCGCGAGTCCGAGCGCGGCGACCAGGCCGACGACGTGTACATTCAGCAATGACCCTGTCGCTGCTCGACTGGGNGGTGCTGNTGGCCTANCTGGCGGTGGTGCTGCTGATCGGNTTTTACTTCGCCCGCCGCAATACCAGCACCGAGGAGTATTTCGTCGGCGGGCGGCGCTTCCGGGGNTGGGTGATCGGCCTNTCCCTGGTGGGCACCTCGATCAGCTCGATCACCTTCCTGGCCTACCCGGCGGACGCGTTCAAGACCGGCTGGCTGCGNTATCTGCCCAACCTGGCGCTGCCGGTGGCGNTGTTCGTGGCCGCCTATGTGTTNCTGCCGTTTTTCCGGCGCGGCAACATGACCAGCGCCTACGAGTTTCTGGANCANCGCTTCGGCCCCAGCGTGCGGGTGTACGGCGCCCTGGCGTTNATCGTCGCCCAGCTGGTACGCCTGGCGATGATCCTGTGGCTGCTGTCGTTACTGATCCAGCAGCTGGTGGACGTGACGCCCACCACCGCGATCATCGGCGCCGGCCTGTTCGTCGGCCTGTACACCATTATCGGCGGCATCGACGCGGTGATCTGGACCGACGTGCTGCAGACCGTGGTACTGATGATCGGCGGGCTGTTGTGCATCTGGGTGGTGGTGGAAGCGCTGCCCGGCGGCCTGGGGCAGGTGTTCCGGGAGGGCTCGGCGGCGGGCAAGTTCGCGCTGGCGGAGTTCGAAAACGGCACGCCGAAGCCGGTGCGCTGGCAGCCGTCGCTGAGCGAGAAAACCGTCACCATGATGCTGCTGATCGGCCTGACCAACTGGCTGACGGAATACTCCAGCAACCAGAACACGGTGCAGCGCTACTGCGCCTCGCGCTCCATGAAAGAGGCGCGCCGGGGCCTGTGGGTGTACCTGTTCACCGCACTGCCGGTGTGGGCGTTCTATATGTTGCTGGGCACCGCCCTGTGGGTGTTCTTCCAGCACTACCCGGACCCCACTGCCGTGGCGGTGCTCACCGGCGAGGCCCGGGCCGAATCGATCATGCCCTGGTTCATCACCGAGTATCTGCCGTCCGGCATCGCCGGCCTGGTGGTGGCGGCGGCGCTGGCGGCGGCGATGAGCTCGCTGGATTCCAGCATCAANTCGGTNAGCACGGTGTCGATCGTCGATCTNTACCGGCGCCANCTGCGCACCGGGCTCAGCGATNAACACTACCTGANGGTGGCNCGCACCGTGGCGGCGCTGGTGACGGTGCTGATGATCCTCGGCGCGCTCTGGCTCAACGGCGCCAGCACCCACACCCTGCAGGACACCTCNACGATTCTGGTGTCGCTGTTCGGCGGCGGCATGCTGGGGTTGTATCTGCTCGGCTTCCTGACCCGCGTGGGTGACGCGCGCGCCGCCTGGTGCGGCATCGGCATGACGCTGCTGTTCACCGGCTGGACGGTGCTCACCAACAAGGGGCTGATGCCGGCGGCGCTGAGCGCGCCGTTCGATCTCTACTACACCGGCTTGATCGGCAANCTGGTGATGTTCCTGGTGGGCTACGGCATGGCCCGCCTGNTNGNCCGCCGCCCGGTGGCGGCGGCCTGAGGCGGTACNGGNNCAGGAGCGGGAGCCGGCGGGCTCGGATAGGGGGCGGTGCGCTTCATCGGTGGTCGCCGCCTGGCGGCGCGCGGTGCGCACGTCGCGGCGCACCACCAGCCGGTCGCGCACCAGCCAGCCGGTGGCCCAGAACACCAGCCAGGGGTCGATCAGATAATCCCAGAGGTTGTCCGAGTGCAGCAGGTTGAAGTAGAACGCCCCCTGCGCCAGGATCAAGACCACGCAGGGCGCGTAGGCACGGTTCATCCAGGCGAACAGGCCGATCAGCAGCAATACGCTGCTGAACAGGATGTCACCGAAGCCCAGCGCGTAGGGGTCGGCGTAGCTGGACCCCAGGCTCATGGGATAGAAGAACAGGGCCAGCGCCACCAGCATCACGCACACCGCGCGCAGCTGTCCCACCGGCAACCAGTAACGGCCACGCAGCCGGTGGTGAATGGCGGCCACCGCNAGCAGACCCGAGGTAATGCTCAGGTGGCTCAAATAACTCATCGCCCAGCCGGCCAGCCCGACCGGAAACGGCAGCAGCGACCAGACCACCAGCGCGACCGCCAGGCCGCCGCGCACCGGCAACGGCAGGCGCGCGCTCAAACGCAGCCACACCGCCGCCAGCACCAACGCACAGATAAGGTTCGAAATCACCGGTTGTTCCTCCCCAATAACGCCTGACCGGCGGGAAGCCAGGCGTGGCGAATCGCCGACTTGTTCCAAGTGTAGAGAATATGCAAGTCACCGTTGGCGGCCTGAATCACATACGGATAGTCGTACTGAAATTCACAGCCCTTCTCGGCGCACTTGTTGCGCTCCACCCGCTGACGCAGCAACGACGGGCTCTCGGTTTCCAGGGTGCCGGCCACCTCTTCGGAAATCATTTCCATGTACTCGGTCNGCGGCACGTTGCCTTCGCGCCACCGCGCCCGGTTATGGAAGAAATAGCGTCCGGACCAGGTTTTGCCGCCATCATGGGTTTCGCGCATGCAGAGGTCGTCGCGCTCCATCGGGTTGCAGTTGGCCACCAGCAGCCAGTGCCCCGGCGACAGCACCACGCCGCCCACCGCCGATGACGGGTTCTGCAGTTGCGACGGACGCAGCGGCGACCAGTCCTCGCCACCGTCGCGGGTTTCGCTGCGGTACAGGAAGCCGGGGTGGGTATCGGTTTCATTACGCAGGAAGGCGGTGGCCCGTTTCGGCCCGTCCACCAGCACCAGCGGCTGGATCGCCTTGCGGCCGTGGCCGATGCGCTCCTTGTCGACNATCCGGTTCCGATCGTCCAGNCGCAGTATTTCGCCGAATTTACCCACCATCTCATGGTAGACCGGCAGGCCCACGGTGCCGTCCTGATAGCGGATCGGCGGGGNTTTNACCAGGGTGCTGATATTCAGAAACGGAGAGGTGACCAGCGCTTCGTCGAACCGCCAGCTGGCGCCCAGGTCGTCGGATTCCAGCACCACCAGTCGGCTCGCCGCCCAGCCGCCGAAACTCACCGCCACCACGAACAGCCGCATGCGACCGTTGTCGTCCAGCACCGGCACGGCATTGCCCAGCTTGCGCACGTGCCGGCCCCACTGCAGGCGGATCTGCTCGCGGGTGACAACCCGCTCTTCCTCGCTCCAGGCACCCTGTTGCGGGTCGAAAATCGCCGAGTGGATGGCCACGTCCGGCCCGCCTTCACGCTTGCCGGCGAACCAGAACGCACGCAGGCGACCGTCCGGCAGCGCCACCATGGACGGTGCGTGCACCAGCGGCGTCTCGCCGTCGGAGGCGAAGCGCATCTGCCATTGACCGTTCAAACGGTCGTGGCCAGGCACGTAATCCGGCTTGAATTCAGGCTTGGAAACCCGTTCCTGGTGTTCCGGCAGCACCGCCACGAAACTCACCAGCAATAAAGCGCCAAGCAACCAATGAAAAACACGTCTTGCCATGGGCATTCGGCATCCGTTTGTCAAGGTGCGAGGAAAGAAACGGAGTCTAACACCGGCGTGCTGGGATTGCCCCTACCCGGCGAAGACAAGCGANATCGATGATGGCATAATGCATCTACGACTTTCGGGTGACTTTTATATGCAAACCTCTCTCCGGGCAATCCCCTACCTGGTTCTGCTGGCGGCGTTGCTGACCGCCGGGCGGCTGCCCGCCCAGGCCGGCGCCTGGCAACTGGTCAGTGATCGCAACGGCATTCAGGTCTACATGCAACATGGAGACCGGACGGCGCTGAAAACGTTCCGTGGCGTGACCCGCTTCCCGCTCGACGATGAGTACGCCATGGTGGCCCTGCTCAACGATTACCAGGCCTACCCGGACTGGCTGCACTTCGTGGACAGCGCCCGGGAGCTGGGCCGCAGCAACGAACAGGTGCGCCAGCTGCACTTCACCACGCTGNTGCCCTGGCCGCTGGCCGACCGGGAGGCGGTGCTGCAGACCCGGGTGATACAGGCCAGCGACCCGACCAGCGAAGAAGTGGTGGTGGACCTCAGTAACCGCCCCACCCTGCTGCCCCCCAACCCGGAGTACGTCCGCTTCCCGCACATGGAAGGAATGCTGCGCTTCCGCCGCGTGGCNCCGGGCGANGTGGAGGTGGTCTACCAGCTGGAATTGAATCCCGGCGGCTACATCCCCGCCTGGCTGGCCAACATCCTGCTGCGCGACGCGCCCTATTTCACCCTTGAGCGACTGCGCCGNGTGGTGCACCGCGCCGAATATCAGGGGCACTATTACGACTGGCTGGACCTGCGCGGCCCGGGCCGTCCGGAGCCGGCCAAAAACGTAACAAAAAATCCCTGACACCTGTCATATTCGGCCCTTTTCGCTACCATTGATGTGGATTTTTCCGATGCCGTCCGGGGGAGACCACTGGCATGGTGAACGCGCTTTTCTTTATCTACTCCTGGTTTATTTTCGTACCGCTGATGCTGCTGGCCACGGTGGTGGCCGGTGCCGTGTGCCTGTGTCTGGTGCCGTTTCTCGGCCCGCGCCGGGTGGCGCGCCTGAGCGCCGTGCCCTGGGCGCGCCTGGGGCTGCTGCTCAGCGGTGTGCAGGTGCGCGTGCACGGCCTGGAGAACGTGGACCCGTCGCGCAGCTATGTGATTGTCGCCAATCACCTCAGCCAGTACGACATCTGGGTGCTCTACGGGCACCTGGAGCAGGATTTTCGCTGGGTGATGAAACAGGAACTGCGGCGCGTGCCGGTGATCGGCGTGTGCTGCGCCCTGCTCGGCCATGTGTTCATCGACCGCCGCGACCGGGCCTCCGCCCTGGCCAGCCTGGAGCAGGCCAAGCAACGCCTCACCGGCGGCACCAGCATCCTGTTTTTCCCGGAAGGCACCCGCAGCCGCAGCGGTGAGCTGCGCCCGTTCAAGAAGGGCGCCTTCCGCATGGCCCAGGATCTGGATCTGCCGATTCTGCCGGTCACCATCACCGGCACCCGGGAAATACTGCCGGCGGACTCCCTGCGCATGCACCCGGGCACCGTGGACCTGACCGTGCACGCCCCGGTGGCCGTCACCGGCAAGGACGACGCCGCCGTGGAAGACGCCATGGCGCGCAGCCGCGCCGCCATCGCCAGCGTCGGCGAGGGCTATCTGGAGCTGACCTGACACCGCTCTGTTACCCTGGCGTCGCCCGACGCCGGCGGCATGGCCAGCTTCGACCCTGGAATTGGCCCCTTTTGCATGCCCGATGCCGCTACACTCCGGCCATTCAACGGAATCGGGACAGCAAACCATGAAAGACTTCCAGAACAAAGTAGCAGTGATCACCGGCGCCGGCTCGGGCATCGGTCGGGCCCTGGCCCGGGATCTGGCCGCCGCCGGCGCCCGGCTCGCCCTCAGCGACGTGAANCAGGTCGGCCTGCAGGAAACCGCCGACAGCCTGGGCCTGGGCAGCGACCGGCTGATCACCGAAGCCTTCGACGTGGCCGACCGNGACGCCTTTTACGCCTTCGCCGAGCGGGTCACCGGTCACTTCGGCGCCGCCCATCTGGTGTTCAACAACGCCGGCGTGGCCCTGGGCGCCACCGTGGAAGACATGAGCTACGAAGACTTCGAGTGGTTGATGGGNATCAACTTCTGGGGCGTGGTGTACGGCACCAAGGCGTTCCTGCCCCACTTGAAAGCCGCCGGCGAAGGGCACATCGTCAACGTGTCCAGCGTGTTCGGCCTGATCGGCGTGCCCACCCAGTCCGCCTACAACGCCGCNAAGTTCGCGGTGCGCGGCTTCACCGAGGCCCTGCGCCAGGAGCTGGAAATGGAAGGCGGCCGGGTNTCCTGCACCTCGGTGCATCCGGGCGGCATCAAGACCAATATCGCCCGCAACGCGCGCATGGGCGCCGGCGTCGAGAAGATCACCGGCGACGTGGACAAAGCGCGCCGCGATTTCGAGAAGATGTTCCGCACCACGCCGGAAGAGGCCTCCCAAACCATCCTCAAGGGCGTGAAAGGCAATAAGCGCCGGGTGCTGATCGGCTCCGACGCCCGCGCCATCGACAGCATGCAGCGCCTGATGCCGACCGCCTATCAGCGTATTATGGTGGCCGGACAGAAAATGATGCGGAAATAACCATGAAACCTTTCTCCCAGGCAGCCGAAAACAACAAGGGTCCGATCCTTGATGTATTGCGTGACTATCTCACTGCCCCGGGTGATCTGCTGGAAATCGGCGCCGGCACAGGNCAGCACGCGGTATGGCTGGCGCCGCACTTCCCCCAGGTGCTCTGGACGCCCACCGAGCTGCCGGAAAACCTGGACGGCCTGTCCCAGTGGCTGGCCGACGCCCCCAGCGACAACCTGGCCNAACCGCTGGCGCTGGATGTGGAAGGCGACTGGCCGGAGCAGGCCTACCGCTATATCTTCACCGCCAACACCTTCCATATCGTGTCCCGCCCGCAGGTCGAGCTCTGCATCCGCCGGGTGTGCGAGCGGCTGCTGCCGGAGGGACGCTTCCTGGTGTACGGCCCGTTCAATTATCAGGGCACCTACACCAGTGACAGTAATCGGGACTTCGATCTGTCGTTGAAGGCCCGCGACATCGCCATGGGCATCCGTGACCAGGAATGGGTGGTGNAACGCTTCGCCGANCANGGCCGNGANNTGATNCACGACCACGCCATGCCCGCGAATAACCGCATTCTCGTGTTTGGCTGANNGACCGGNNGAGGAATCNGCCGGGCCAGGAACCGAGATTCCTCTGACAGTGCTGCCCGCTTTTTATACACTAGGCTTCCGCGGCACCAACACCGAGCGAATCCATGCCAAACGACACCACCAGCGAATGGAGCCTGGAGCAGTTCCAGGTCCCGGAAAAAGAGGGCGAAACCCGCTTCCACGACTTTGATCTGGAGCCGGCGCTGATGCACGGCATCGCGGACGCCGGGTTCCGGTACTGCACGCCGATCCAGGCCCAGGTGCTGACCCACGCGCTGGCCGGCGCCGACACCATCGGCCGGGCGCAGACCGGCACCGGCAAGACCGCCGCCTTCCTGATCACCATCATCAACGATCTGCTGCGCCACCCGATCACGGTGCCGCGCTACGCCGGCGAGCCGCGGGCGCTGATCGTCGCGCCCACCCGCGAGCTGGCGATGCAGATCGAGAAGGACGCCAAACTGCTGGCCCACCACACCGATCTGCAGGTGATGAGCGTGGTCGGCGGCATGAACTTCAACCGCCAGCAGGAGCGCCTGCAAACCCGGCTGATCGATATCCTGGTGGCCACGCCCGGGCGCCTGCTGGATTTCGCCAAACGCCGCGACCTCTGGTTGGACCGGGTGGAAGCCCTGGTGCTCGACGAAGCGGACCGGATGCTGGACATGGGCTTTATCCCCGACGTCAAACGCATCGTGAACATGACGCCGAGCACCCGCTACCGGCAGACCCAGCTGTTCTCCGCCACCTTTAACGACGACGTGATGAATCTGGCCGGCCGCTGGACCGAGGACGCCCAGGTGGTGGAGATCGAGCCCACCCAGGTGACCACCGACACCGTCGACCAGAAGGTCTACATCACCGCCACCCAGGACAAGTTCAACCTGCTCTACAACCTGATCACCCGGGAGAACATGTCGAAAGTGATCGTGTTCGCCAACCGCCGCGACATCACCCGGCGGCTCAACGACCGGCTGCACAAGAAGGGCCTGAACGTGTCACTGATCTCCGGGGACGTGCCCCAGAACCAGCGCATGAAGACCCTGGAGCGGTTCCGCGCCGGCGACCTGCAGGTGCTGATCGCCACCGACGTGGCCGGGCGCGGTATTCACATCGAAGGCGTCTCCCACGTGATCAACTACAACCTGCCGGAAGACCCGGAGGACTACGTCCACCGCATCGGCCGTACCGGCCGCGCCGGCGCCAGCGGCGTGTCGATCAGCTTCGCCTGCGAAGACGACGCCTTCCTGCTGCCCCAGCTGGAGCAGGCCATCGGCATGAAACTCAACTGCGAGCACCCGGAAACCGCGCTGGTCGCCGACCAGTAGCCCGGAAGGACAAACCATGGCGGAACGTATCAGCCCGGAAGAAGGGGTCACCAAACTGCAAAGCGGCGAGACCCTGTTCGTCGACGTGCGCGACCCGGCCAGCCACCAGGAAGCCCGCATCCCCGGCGCCCTGCTGCTCAACCAGGCCAACCTGCAGGATTTCCTCGCCGCCACCGACCGCCAGCAACCGCTGGTGGTGTACTGCTACCACGGCCACTCCAGCCAGGGCGCCAGCGACTACCTGGCGGAGCAGGGCTTCCATTCCGTGGTCAGTCTCGACGGCGGCTTTGAACACTGGCGCCAGGCCCACCCCGAACACGTGGACAGCGAGTAGCCGGGCTCAGAACGCGCGGCCCACGCCCAGCATCCACACCAGCGGGTCGATCTCCACGTCCACCTTGTCCACGGTGGTGCCGTTCACCGTAAGGCGCGCCTCGGTGTCCAGATCCATCTTCCAGGCGGAGAGATTCAGGAACCAGCCCTGACTCAGCGCCACATCGACCCCCAGTTCCGCCGCCAGCCCCCAGGAGTTGGAGAGATCCAGATCCGCGTCGGCGCCACCGATCAACGGGCTGACCACGCCGTCGTCGATGCGCTCGCCAAAGAAGCGGGTGTAATTGACGCCGATGCCGGCATAGGGGCGAACACGGCCGTGCCCCGGCAGCGAGAACTGGGCCAGAAGCGTGGGCGGCAGATGTTTGGTCTCGCCGATACGGGTGCGCCCCAGCGCCGTGTCTTCCAGATAGAGATCATGCTCAAACGGCGTCGCCGCCAGCAGCTCGACACCGAACCAGTCCTTGAGCATGTACGTGATGGTGGCACCGGCCTGGGTGTCGCTGTCCACATCCACGGTGCCGCCGGTGAGAGGCGCCACCGCGAAGGCGTCGCTGTCCACGTCCGGCTCCACGGTGGCGGCGCCAAAGCGCACCACCCAGTCGCCGGCCTGATACGCCTGGGCCCCGCAGGCCATGCCGGTTAGCGCCAGCGCCAGGGCGATTTGTCGCGATAGTTGCATGCTCTTGTCCTCTGTTGGCTCATGATAGGTGCCCATTAAAAGACGAGGCGCCGCCACGCTCCTTGCCCCAGATCAACGCAACAGACCGGATAAAAAGAGGAACGCCATGAACGCAGCCCAACTGGCCGACGCGCTCAAAAACGCCCATGTGGAACATGCCCGCCTGCGCCTGCAGGAGAAACGCTACTGGCAGCAACAACTGGACGACGGCGTTAAAGCCCTGGGCAAAACCCCGGTGGGCGCCCTGGTGGACCCGGACGCCCTGGCCAAGGTGGTGGACGACTGGCTGGCCAACGTGAACACCGCCCAGGGCCTGCGGCCGGTGATCATTGAGGTGAGCGAAGCGATTCTGGAACAGGCCGGCGACGACCCGGCCACGGTGGGGGAGCTGCTGAACGAGGCGCACTTCGAAGCCATCCTGGAGCAGGCCCTGCGTCTGAAAACCCTGCGCGAAAAAGCCATCCACGCCTGCCTCAACCATCCGCTGGTCAGCGACATGGTCAGCGAGATGCTCTACACCGGCATCAAGAACTTCCTGCTGGAAGAGAACGTGCTCGCCAAGCTGCCCGGCGTCAGCAGCATGATGAAGCTGGGCCGCAAAAGCGTCGGCAAGGCCATGGGCGGCCTGGAAGACAGCATCCGCGACTACCTGCGCCACAACACCCGCGCCACCCTGAAAACCGGCGAGCAGTGGCTTAACCGCCAGCTCACCGACCAGCGCATCGCCGAACTGGCCCGCGACGGCTACCGGCGCCTGGCGCCGCTCAAGCCGGCGGACGTCATCAAGACCGCGCCCAAGGGCCTGGCCGGCGACGTGGCCACCCACGCCTGCGTCATCGCCGACGAAGCCGCGCGCCTGGACTACAGCCGCCGCCTGGTGGCCGCCGGCATCCAGGCGGCGGTGCAATCGCTGCTGGAAAAGGACCTGCCCGCCCTGCTCAAAGCCATGGGCACCACCCCCAAAAAACGCAGCCAGGCCCTGGCCCCCGCCCTCGCCACCGGCGCCGCCGTGCTCGACCAGCAGGGCGTCCTCACCCCCTGGATCGAGCAAGCCCTCGGCGACTTCTACGACAGCGACGCCTGTAAGGATGTCCTCGAGAACGCCCTGTCGTGATCGGAACTCCGTAGCCCGGCTCGGTCTTGGTGCCCGGCGTCCAGGACCCGCCGTGAATACGTCCCTGTAGGCTTGTGTTCGGCTCCCTGCCTCACACAGTCCTGGACGCCGGGCACCAAGACCGAGCCTCCCAATGGAGCAAGCCTCCAACAGCGGCTACGAAGTAAGCTCTCTGGGATCCTGCCGGGAGCTTCGCTCCCTTTCGCGGGCAAGGCCCGCTCCTACAATCCGAGCGTCGTAGAAAGGTTGAGCGCCAGCTATGACCCGGGGCTTCCGAAGCCACCGCTGGTGCGGTTCTGTGTTCTGCCCTTCCGGGACCCTGGAGAACAGGACGTTCGACAGGGAGCGTACAGGGACGTATTCACAGCGTTCCCGGAAGGGCAGAACACAGAACCGCGCCCC
>FUFK010049646.1_pt1 | contig 12971 bp, 15 predicted proteins | sample 1021851 | NCBI WGS metagenome assembly FUFK01 (sample SAMEA51879418, study PRJEB19060) | metagenome | reverse complement strand
TTTTTTGGTCCTTAGCTTCTACCTGTTTGCTTGATGCTGAGAGCTCGCCCAGGACTGGCGAATGGCATATAACGGTTTCGGTTATCGCCAGTTGGCGGAATAGGGGACACGGATTTTTCGGCTTAGTATTGGTTTGTTGATCAAGTTAATTATTTTCTTTCTAACGCTGCCGCTTATTGGCGATTAACCGTTGTTAGCTGTAGCCCTTTAAACGATTTTCGTTGAAAAACTAAGGTCTTGAATATCTACATTATGTTTAGAAGATTCCGCAACATTATCTTCTCCAAAAAGTAGAATTGCAACTTTTTTGTTTCCATTTTCTTGATTTCGATTGAACATTACATTTCTCAATTCTACCATATTGTGAATCAATCTGCTACATTGTTTTGTCATATCAAAATCTCGTTGAGGATCAAGCATTTTAGTATTTACAATCGTTTCTTTCTCTTTATCATTATAAACTTGAAATGATATCGAATTACTTATATCAAAACTTAATTTTTCTTGTTGAGTTTCTATATCTAATAAATGTAATGATTGATAATTTGGATAAGCTCTCATTGTATGCTTATAAGCATTGTATTCATCACGCGGACAAAAATCTGAAGCTAGAATCTTTATTACATTTTTGATATTTTCTATACTTTCCGATACCATTTGATACCAATTGTTATCAAACTTACCTTTTGCGTATGTGCCTGGATAGAATAAATAATGACCAATAGTTACTTTATGTCCTATATCCTCAATTTCTTGATCCAAGAAATTTAGTTTCATTTTTCCGTTAGCAATTTGTTCAATTCTCTTATAGTTTTTTTGCCAGTTAGCTTTTACGAGTTGCCTAACAATTTTACTATTATCAGGTACTATTTCGTNATTAGGTAGAAATGCGAAGAAAAATTCAAAAAATGTTTCTATACAATGGAAGTAATTCTGTCGAAGATCAGTTTGTAATATGAACTTTGTATTATTGGTTAGAGGTACACTTACATCTTTTATTAATTCTTTACTTTTTAAATTTTTATTTGTTTTATCAATATCAGTAAGCAAAGTGAACAAATAATTTGCTTTGACTTCGTGATATTCTTTTATGTATTTAGAATAAAATGCTTCTGGACTTGTTTCCAAATTTCTCTCTTAAAGGGTTACTGCTAACGGTTACGGTTATCGCCAGTTGGCGGAGTAGCGAACGCGGATTTGTCGGCTTAGTATTGGTTTGTTGATCAAGATAATTATTTTCTTGCTATTATACCGCTTATTGGCGATGAACCGATGTTGCCCACAGTATGGTTAGTTAGTTAATTCCAATTTAATCGCTAAACTCTGAAATTCTGTTTTATTTGAGACATTTTGCATTTGTCTCCATTTTCCTTTTGCAAAGATCCATGTGTCATTTTTCTTGTTCTTTATAGACCCGATTGCTGGTTCATAAGAAATACCAGTTTGTTTTCTTTTTGAATCTTGCATTTTAAATGAATATTCAAATTTATTTTCTGGAATTATCAGCCATTCTACAGCAAGGAATAATCCATCTTTTGGAAAACGTATTTTATAATCCGATAAATTAAACTTAGTCAGTTTTTTGCCTTTATCTGCCTTTCCAATAATATTTTCATTTACTAGTGGCTTCCCTGGTAATCCATTCTTATTTTGAGAGTAGATAATGAGCTTAAATTTAGATTCATCAATATCGCTTTTGGTTAATAATGTAATGTTATTTATAAAAGGTGTTTGCTTAAATTCATCTTTAAAATCTAATTTTTTTGCGACAATCCAGGGAGAAGTTCCACATGCGAAGTAAGAGTTTATTTTAGATTTTTTATATTCTCCAAATTCAATTTTTCTTTCTTTTTTTAAATTATCAATAAAAACTTCTGGTAAAGAATCTACTATCTGATTTAATTCAACTTTGTTCTCTATAAAAACAGATTTAATTCTATGATTTTGGTAGCCAACTGCAGAAAATACGATAAAATCATCTTTAGTAACATTTTCAAGTTCGAATACTCCATTGTTATCTGAAGAAGTGCCGATATTTTTATCTTCTACCCAAATATTTACATATTCGAGTTTTTTCTGGTTTTCTTTATCGACAACGACTGCTTTAATCTGGCTAAAAGCAAGTTGAGAAATAGTCAAGAGAATTATTTTCAGCAGGATTTTCATCATATTGTGGGCAACGGTCTCGGTTATCGCCAGTTGGCGGAGTAAGGGACGCGGATTTGTCGGCTTAGTATTAGTTCGTTGGTCAAGTTAATTATTTTCTTTCCAACGCTGCCGTCTATTGGCGATTAACCGTTGTTGTTGCGCGTTAATTTACCTTTACATAAGTTTCATTGTAATCTTCTTGATTATCTTCTAAATCACCATTTTCATTAAGAAATAGTACAAATGCTCCAAGTGAAGTTTTGTAATCATTTATTGTATCGCTATTCGGCCAATGTTGTGATCCAAAATATCTGAAAAATACAGCACTATCTTGTGCAACTATATATTTTCCTTTTCTAATTAAGGTGTCATTCTGTTTTGTTACCGATATTCTTTTCCAGGTTTTATCATCAAATACTGAAAGTTGTGCATTTGAAACTTTGTTATTTAAGTTCCATACTCCAGAAATATCAGGTTGTTCAGCTGAATTATTATTTTCACTAGTCGGAGTACTAATTTTTCTTTCTATAGTATTGTTATCCATACAACTTGAAACAATTATTGCACAAGAAAATGCTAGAATTTTAATCAGTCGGTTTAAAAATTTTATGTTCAAATCTCAAAAAATTTATGCGCTACAACGTTCCCGGTTATCGCCAGTTGGCGGAGTTAGGGACGCGAATTTGTCGGCTTAGTATTAGTTCGTTGGTCAAGTTAATCCTTTTCTTACTAACGCTACCGCTTATTGGCGATGAACCGTTGTTCTATGCTGGTTTTTTACTTCGTCAATTGGTAGTTAGTTACTAATACAGATGCAGAAATATGTAGAATTCTTTCGAGTTCTCTAATCATATCTACCGTTAATCTTTTCTTTTTATTTAAAATTTCTGAAACCCTACTTTTTTCTCCAATGACTCCAACTAAATCCTTTTGTTTTAAATTCATTTCTTCCATCCTAATTTTTATTGCCTCAATTGGATCTGGAGCATCAATTGGATAATGTTCATTTTCGTAATTATCAATCATCATAGAAAGAATCTCTGCCTCGTCTCCTTCTTTTGAATTAATTGTAGCATCAAATATTACTTCTAGCCTTTCTAAAGCTTTCTCGTAATCCTGTTCGTTTTTTATAGGTTTAATTTTCATAGCTCTAATTTTTAAATTGTGTTAGCATCTATTTTATCATAATCAGGGTGCGTTCCTATAAATCTTATAAAAGCCCATTTTCTTTCGTAGTTAAACTTTACCACCAATCTGTATGAATTTCCTTTAATGTTGAAAACAACTCTACTATCTTTTAAAATGCTAGCATTTATATACGTTTCCTTTATATCATTTGGCGAATTCCAATTTGAACTTTTTGCTGTTTCGTACCAGGTTTTCAAATACTGTTCTGAATCAGAATGTTTTTTCCAGAATTCTCGTAATGTACTTTTCGCAACTATTCTCTTCATTTAATAGAATCTTAAACAAAGATAATTAAAGTTCTCATAAGAAGAACTTTTTAGTAGAAATCTTTCTGAAAAAATTGCATAGAACGGTCCCGGCTATCGCAAGTTGCGGGAGTAAGGACGCGGATTTGTCGGATTAGTTATTTTAATAATTGGTCTCTAAAATAACCATTTTCAGCAAACTACCCGTTATTTGCGATGAGCCGTTGTTGGCAATAGTTAAAATATTTAATCATCAAATCTTAAATATAAAATTTTAATACATCTTATGATCCAATCTCCATCTTCTTTCACCAGAACAAATAGATCCTCTTGATTATTTCGGTTTGTTCTGTATACTATTGCTTTATTCTTATGAATTAAGGGTAATGAAATTGCTGTTTTTGAATTATTATTTTCCTTAGATAATTTTATTTTATTAGAAATTAGTGTTGAATCGATAGTTTTATAATATGCCATCCAAGAAATTTGTTGGTGCATATTTTCTATATCTTCTTGAGTTATAATTTCCGAGTAAGAATATTCGATTTCATTAGCATAATCTGCACAGTGGCCATATGAGTTTTCAATTAAATCTCTATCATTAATTAATGCTGTTAGACCTAAGAAAATGAAGAAGTTTTTGTCTAATTCAGCCTTGCCATATTTTTCAACGTCTAAATTTTTATGTATTGCGTTAATTATCTTGTATCGTTCTTTCTGAATTGAATCATTTTGCGCAGAAATGGAAGTAGAAGCTATAAATAATAAAATTAAAATTAAGTTTCTCATTTTGAAATTTTAATTGTTGCCAACGGTCTCGGTTATCGCCAGTTGGCGGAGTGAGGGACGCGGATTTGTCGGCTTAATATTGGTTTGTTGGTCAAGTTAATTATTTTCTTTCTAACGCTACCGGCTATTGGCGATGAACCGTTGTTATTTGCAGTTTTTTCCAGAAGTTATAATATTAGGAATTCGAATATTTTTCGTCAAATTTTTTCTCTGAATATTCATTAAAATCTTCTAATTCTTTCTTGCTTAATTTGGCCTTTAATGAACGCAGCTGAAAACTCAATTTCGACCCATAGGGAGCTGTAATAATTGAATCACTTTTTTCATAATAGTCTGCATTTTCTAAAATTTTATCGAACACTGACTTGGCGAGCTCTAAATTTGAAGGTGCTTCTATATTATATTTTTCATCAAATTTATTGTTTGCATATTCATTAAATTCTTCCAAATCATTTTTATTTAACTTGTCTTTTAAAGAATCCAGTTGAAAACTCAATTTTGATCCGTAGGGTGCTGTAAACGTTGATTCATTATTTTCGTAATATTCTGCATTTTTAAACATTTCGTCTATAGTCGATTTAGCTAATTCTAAATTTGATGAGTTTTCTGGTGTATTTTTCTCTACAGATTTATTGTCATTATTGTTACAGCTAAACATTCCAATTGTTAGAGCAATTACGAAAATCTTTTTCATAGGTTTTAATTTTAGTTTTAATAATAGTTTAAAATATAATTTATTTAAGTTTCAATCTTTTGAAATGGAATTTTTTTTGAAAAAATTGCAAATAACTCGTTATATCCACCCAAATATACATATTTATCCGAGTATGTTTCGGGATAAACGCAGATCCGACTGTTCTTTATCTCCCTTCTCCAATAGCTTTTTGATAGTGGAATCAAGCGGACTCTCAATTTTCAGGAGGTCTTTTTTGGTTACATGCGTATAGATCATCGTAGTTTCCGGTTTGGCATGGCCTAGCAGTTCCTGGATATATCTTAGATCTGTTCCGTTCTCCAGCATATGTGTGGCGAAACTGTGTCTTAGCGTATGTGGAGTCACCCTTTTTCTAATCTTTGCTCTTTCGCAGGAATCCTTCAGGAATCCGCGAATTGCGGAACTGGAGTATTTTCCGCCGTTACCTTCAGCGAAGTAACGCTTAGGTTCATAAGTTTGTAAATAATTCAGTAATAATGGAAGAAAACTTTCTGCCATCATCACATAACGGTCTTTCCTACCTTTTGCCTGTCTAACCAGAATCTGCCTTCTATCAATATCAAGATCCTGCAACTCAAGATTGATCAGCTCACCAATTCGTAAGCCAGAAGAATATATAAGCGCGAGAATACTACGATGTTTCAAATTTCGGGTAAGTCGCAATAGATCGATTAACTCTTCCTTGCTTAGAACCGTAGGTAGATAACTGCTTTTCTTGGGACGCTTCAACGCGTTAAGATCAAATAAAGCATTTTCATTAAATTCAAAATAATGCTTTAAAGCGCTAATACATTGCCGGTGCGTACTTATAGAATAGCGTTTCAGAGCAACTTCAGATTCTATAAACCTGGCGACATCCCTATGCGTGTAATTCTCTTTTTCATGATGAAATTTCAGAAATGAATGCACAAAAGAAGAATAGGTTTTGATCGTACTTGGGCTATGTCTCAAACCTTTTAAATATCGCACGAACTTTCGCATGGCCTGTCTTACTTCAACAGTTTCTACAATGGCGATATCTGGAATTCTGGAAAAGTCGAGTAGAGCAGTATTAATTTCTACCTCTATAGATTTGAAGTGGGAGTTAAGGCTCTCCAGGTATTGTTTACCCGCTGGAATATAGAAGCAGGAATGGGTTCGACTCCACCTCACTTCATTGAGCTTTTTCAAATGAGCCTTTAGTTCCATGTCAAATCTAAAGTCTATACCTATCTGTTCAGCATTTTTATGTCTGAATAGAAACAAATTCAATTGCTTCATAAAATTTAATTAACCTTCAAACATAAATGAAAATCCGATTCATAAGGTCGCGTTGGTCGTGAAAACGTTTAAAAACAGAAAGCGCTGGTTAAGAGGTTTATTNANAATTTGTCCATAAAAAAAGGGAGCCGTAGCTCCCTTGTATATATAGAAATGAATAATGACTTACGCCATCATTACAGATTTTGCATTTACAAATTCATGCAATCCAAATCCACCATGTTCTCTACCATAACCTGAATCCTTCACACCACCAAATGGCATGTTAGGCTTGGCAAGTCCAAAGGAATTGATAAATACCATTCCGGTATCAAAGTGCTTTTGAGCTAATTCCTTAGCCTTAGCTTCGTCTTTAGAGAAAATTCCTCCACCAAGACCAAATCTACTGTCATTCGCAATTCTCATCGCATCATCAGTATCTTTCGCTTTGATTAAAGAAGCTACAGGTCCAAAAAGCTCATCATCATAAGCTGGTTGTCCCGGCTCAAGATTTTCAAGCACAGTAGCTGGATAATAGAATCCGTCGCCTTCTGGAATTTTCCCTCCACAAAGGATCTTTGCGCCTTTTTTTACACTCTCTTCTACCTGCTCATGAAGTTCTTCACGTAAATCCTTTCTGGCCATTGGTCCCAGATCGCTATCTTCACTAGTAGGATCTCCAGCCTTCATATTCTTCATTTGCTCTACAAAAGCATCTCTAAATTCGTCATAAACCGCATCTACTACGATAAATCTTTTCGCAGCAACACAGGTTTCACCATTATTATAGAGACGTCCCTGTACACAGGTTTTTACAGCAAGATCAAGATCTGCATCATCAAGTACGATATAAGCATCGTTACTTCCCAGTTCTAATACCGTTTTCTTAAGCGCTTTCCCTGCTTTTTCACCAATAATCCTTCCGGCGCCAGGGCTTCCTGTAAGGGTCACACCGCGAACTCGTTCGTTTTCGATTACCTCATCACTCTGGTCATGAGAAATTACCAGAGTCTTAAATAAGTTCTCTGGTAAACCTGCGTCCTTATAAATTTGCTCCAGTAAAATTCCTGTNCCGGTTACATTTTCAGCATGCTTCAGCAATACTCCNTTTCCGGCCATAAGGTTAGCGATAGAATAACGCACTACCTGGTAAGTTGGGAAATTCCATGGTTGGATTCCGTAGATCACGCCCATAGGAGAGTAGGTGATAAAACCTTTTCCACCTTCTGGTAATTCTCTTTCTTCATCCTGTAAACTTTTTGGTCCGTTTTCAGCGGTATAATCACAAATAGCTGAACAGAGTTCAATTTCCTGGTGTCCCTGCTTTTCCAGTTTCCCCATTTCCTCTGTCATTAATTTGGCAAGTTTGTCTTTATTCTTGTCAAGTTCTTTTCCAATATTAACAATAATTTTTGCGCGCTCTTCAGCNGGCTTCATTTTCCATTCCAGNAATGCTTCATGACAGGACTCGATCNCCTTGTTCATTTCATCATTGGTCATCGTATCATAAGATTGGATTTCCTTTCCGGTTGCTGGGTTAATAGTGGTCATTTTTGAATCCTTCGACATAATTTTTATCTTTTTTGTTTAGCAATTTTTCTTGAACACTAAGGTACGTCTTAAGAGAGCCGAAGCTTAATAAGACTTCGTTAAATGAATTCTTCGGAAGGCCCTATAACTTTAAAATTTTTATAAAACTTACTTCTGNAGTATCCGTAATTTTTGATTTCCGTGATACTTCCGAAGTATCCTACCAAATCGCTGGGAATTGTTCTCGATAATCTTGCTAATTTTAAAGGGTAAAAACCTAATCCATGATAACCGAATTACAGGAGGCCTATGGCTTCCTATTTGAAAAAGAATTGCTCGAAGAGATCGCCGAATGCGGATCTATTCGTAAGATCGATGCAGGGGAGCGCATTATTGAGTTTGGCGATTATGTTACCGGGATGCCGNTGTTGCTAAATGGCGCTATAAAAATTTTACGCGAAGACGGTGACGGTGATGAATTGCTGCTTTACTTTATAGAAAGAGGAGATACCTGTGCCATGACTCTTAATTGCTGCATGGGCCAGACCAAATCTGAGATTCGTGCGGTAGCCGAAACCGATACNACCATGATTATGGTGCCTATTGCCAAAATGGAAGAATGGACCGCGAGATTTAAAAGCTGGAGAAATTTTGTTTTTGAAAGCTATCACTCCCGTCTTTCTGAAATGCTGGATACTATAGACACGATCGCATTCCTTAATATGGATCAGCGTATTATGAAATACCTGCGGGACAAGGCTAAGATCAATGGAGATGAGAATGTGCAAAGTACCCATCAACAGATTGCATACGACCTTCATACGTCCAGGGTGGTGGTTTCCAGGTTATTAAAGAAGCTTGAACTGGATGGCAAGATCAAATTACAGAGAAACCAGATCAAGGTCGTCGATCTATAATCCTTCTGTAACACTTGTTACTGCACGTACTCTATGAACCCAATACATTTGCTCCGAAATTAAATTACTATGGATATTCTTGAAATTCTCGGTTATTTTGGAGCTTTACTTATTGGAGTAGTGCTTGGACTCATAGGTGGCGGAGGTTCCATACTTACGGTGCCGGTGCTGGTTTACCTCATGGCAATAAATCCTGTGACCGCGACTGCTTATTCTCTTTTTGTGGTGGGAACTTCAGCTTTAGTAGGCGCACTTAGAAACCTTCCGAAGAAATTAATAGACTTCAGGACNGCAATCGTTTTTGCAATTCCCGCATTTATTGCCGTATATCTAACCAGGATGTACCTCGTCCCGGCAATTCCAGAGGAGATCTTTAGTATTGNCGGACTCANGATTACCAANAATATCGGGATNATGTTGTTTTTCGCTATNATCATGGTGGTTGCCTCAATTTCGATGATCACTCAAAAACGTACTGAGGATANTGNTGAAGAACAAGCAGTNCAGTATAACTATCCTTTGATTATTTTAGAAGGGATCGTGGTTGGACTGTTAACCGGGATCGTTGGAGCTGGTGGTGGTTTCCTTATCATCCCGGCATTGGTNTTACTNGCNAANCTTCCCATGAAAAAAGCNGTGGCNACTTCCTTACTNATTATCGCGTTTAAAAGTTTGATCGGTTTTATTGGGGATGTTCAAAACCTTGAAATTGACTGGCCGTTTCTACTNATATTTACCGGGCTCTCCATTGCAGGAATCTGGCTGGGAGTTTATCTGAACAAATTNATAGATGGGAAGAAGTTGAAAAAAGGCTTCGGTTGGTTCGTTCTAGTGATGGGTATCTACATTATTCTAAGTGAACTGCTCTAATCTCTTCTGAAGTTTCACTTCGGAAAATTATTAAGTTTTTGATCCTTCTTAAGACTTCATGCAACATGCGTTAAATTCAGAAATTAAAGTGTTTCTGAAGGGATCAGGCCTATTAAAATCATTAAATTTACAAACCGAAAGAACAGGTGTTCCAACCTACTTTTTGAGGTCGGAATATCATCCAAATCATTCCGTCATGGAAAACCTCGATTACGCCAGACTCCAAATGGCTTTTACCCTCGGATTTCATATTATTTTTGCTTGTATTGGTATGGTCATGCCCTTTTTTATGGTCGTTTCTCATAAAAAGTGGCTAAATACCCGCAAACCTATTTATCTAAAACTTACTAAAGCCTGGCAACGCGGAGTTGCCATTTTTTTTGTCACCGGTGCAGTTTCGGGAACCGCACTGTCCTTTGAGCTGGGAATGCTCTGGCCAGAATTCATGAAACATGCTGGTCCTGTAATAGGAATGCCATTTTCCCTGGAAGGTGCGGCCTTCTTTGTNGAAGCGATCGCNCTTGGNTTNTACCTGTATGGNTGGAAAAAACTTCCGGAAACTTTTCACTGGATCACTGGGATCATCGTGGGAATTTCAGGAGTGATCTCAGGGATTCTCGTAGTATCTGCCAATGCCTGGATGAATTCNCCAACTGGTTTTGATGTGGTAAATGGCGCTTATGTGAATATAGATCCGGTCAAGGCTTTTCTTAANGANGCATGGTTCACCCAGGCTCTGCATATGACCCTGGCTGCTTTCGCTGCTACTGGCTTTGCCGTTGCCGGTCTTCACGCCATACAAATATTACGTAACAAACGCCCAGATCTGCACAAGGCTGCTTTTAAGATTGCCATTGTATTTGGTGCGGTCGCAGCGCTTTTACAACCNATNAGTGGTGATCTATCTGCCAAGGATGTCGCACAAAGACANCCGGTAAAACTNGCGGCGATGGAAGCGCANTATGAAACNCANAAAGGNGCTCCNCTTTATATCGGCGGAATNGTGGATGCGGAAAATAAAACTGTGNGNAATAAGNTNGAAATNCCAAAANCATTATCCTTTCTGGCCTTTGGAGATTTTGATGCTGAGGTAAAAGGANTGAATGATTTTCCTGAAGAAGANCTNCCACCGGTTCCTGTTGTNCATTATGCNTTCCAGACCATGGTGGGAATTGGNAGTTTGCTAATNCTGGCNGCTTTGATCTATTTTATCAGTTTAAAGAAGAAAAGCTGGCTGAATAATAAGAAGTATTGGTGGCTGTTCGCGATACTAACCCCTTTAGGGTTTGTAGCCGTGGAAGCAGGTTGGGTAGTTACCGAGGTAGGAAGACAACCCTGGATCGTGTACAATATCATGCGNACTTCTGAAGCTGTAACCCCAATGCCCGGTTTAGAATTCAGCTTTTACCTGTACGTTACTGTTTANGCCATCCTTGCAGCNATGGTAACCTGGCTAATGCACAGGCAGATCAAGGTTCTTAATAACTCAATCGGGTAGGTATGTTATACGTNGTNCTNTTTTTTACGTTTTTCTCTCTATTTCTATANGTTCTNTTGGGTGGTGCCGACTTTGGGGCTGGCATCGTAGAGCTTTTTTCNTCCCGNGAGAACAGGGAATTNAATAAACTNACGGTCTATAANGTCATGGGACCNGTCTGGGAAGCCAATCATATCTGGCTTATTATCCTNATTGTTATTCTATGGATCGCTTTTCCGGCNTATTTCAATATCATCATCATCTATCTTCATATNCCACTTACACTGGTGTTATTAGGAATTACCATGCGGGGAGTTGCATTTATTTTCAGGCATTATGATGCGGTGATCGATGGAACACAGGTATGGTATAATCGCATGTTCAGGATATCCAGTTTTATTACGCCAATTTTCCTCGGAATGTCATTTGGTGCATTGTTAAGCGGTAAGATTGTAGTTACAGAAGATTACTCTAATACTACGTTTGCTGAAATTTTTATGTACCCGTGGCTAAATACTTTTACGGTTCTAACAGGATTATTCTATGCTGCACTTTGTACATTCCTGGCTTCAACATTATTAATTGGAGAAACTGAAGGAGATATCAGGAAAATGTATAGTCGGAAATCGGCAATTTTTACCATTGTGTTAGTATTGGTGGGTGGTGCAGTGCTTTTCTATGGGTACTGGTATGATATGGTTTTTATTAAAGAATTTCTTCAGAATAGTATATCTCTAATAGCGATCGTACTCTCAGCATTATTACTGATTCCTCTATGGTTTGCTATTGGGAAACAGAAACGTGTACAGACCAGGATTTACGCAGGATTACAGATCTTACTGGTGATATTTGCTGCTGTGTATACTCATTTTCCGCGCCTTATTATTACCAGTACTTCGGAAGTGAATATGCTCGAAAACACTGCTCCGGAATCTGTAATGCATGTGCTGGGAATTTCATTGATCATTGGAGGAGGGATCATATTGCCGGGATTATTTCATTTGATGAAATCTTTCAATATGATCAGGATTCCGTCCAGATCAGGAAAACATACTGCTGAAGATTAAATAATCGGGAACTCTATTTATGGGCTAATAGAATTTCATTAATTTCAGCCTCTACAATCTAATTTAAATTTAAGACTATGAAATCAACAATTTTGAAAGGTATGTTTATGAGCGCGATCTTATTGTTCGTTGCTTGTGGTGAAAGTACAGATGCTGTGGAATCTGGAACTTACCAGGGAACAGTAAAAGAAGTAGAAGCAGACAAAACAGAGATCTATGTTACTACAGATGATGACAAGACTTTGGAGCTTTATTTTACTGAAACTACCAGCCTTACCAGAAACGGAAGTGANGTAGAGTTTTCTGAACTTGAAGAAGGACAGAAAGTAGAAGTGGAAGTAGAAAAGAACGGAAAAAGACTGGATCCTATTTCAGTAAAAATCATGGAATAATGGAAACTCAAATTCCAGAATTTTGGCGGACAGAGGTTTTTCATCCTCTGTCCGTTCATTTTCCAATAGTTTTACTATTACTGGCAACACTTTTTAAGATCATGAGTCTATGGTCTGGAAGAGAAACCTGGCATTTTGGTGGCCGACTTTTATTACTCCTGGGGGTTATAGGTATCTGGATTTCTATTTATACCGGTGATCTGGCAGATGGGGTCGTTTCCCGTAAATTATGTGATCCAACCATTTTAAAAAATCATGAGAACTTTGCCTATACCACCGCCTGGTTATTTAGTATTGGGCTTTTATTGGAGATAGTATTTTATTACTTCGAAAACTTCAGGAATAAACTGACTAATCTTGTGGTCGTTCTGCTTNTAGTGGCNGGTGCTGTTTG
>FUFK010041101.1_pt1 | contig 12975 bp, 9 predicted proteins | sample 1021851 | NCBI WGS metagenome assembly FUFK01 (sample SAMEA51879418, study PRJEB19060) | metagenome | reverse complement strand
CGATGCGGTTGAATTATATTATGATAATGTAAAGAAACTTGAAACCTCATCAACTGGCGCATTTGTCGCTGGCAAACTTGATGTCGGTTCTGTTGGTGCTTCTGGTGGCACGGCTGGTGAGATTGCGTTTGGCGGTGTGGGCGGCAGCATTGACGGCTTTCGTATACATAACACAGACGGCAACTATTTAGAATTTCGCCCGTCTAGCACCGATGCGCCAATGGTCCTCAATAATGTAGGCAATGTCGGCATCGGTATAGACTCACCAACGCTAGATTCTTCCCTTGCTGGTGTATCAGTGTCAGGAAGCTCTACAGTTCTTCATATTCACGATGGCGATGGTGCGGTTTTAAAACTCACAGACCCATCATCAGGAGCAAATCGTGGTGGACAGATTGCACTACTAAATACCCACATGCTTGTCAATAATTGCGAATCTGACGCGATAAGCTTTGGCACTGGAAATGCCGAAAAAATGAGATTGGACAATAATGGCCAATTAGGAATCGGCACTAGCAGCCCTGCTGCTGGACTTGATTTGCGTACAGGGCTAAATGGTAACTCGCAATTTCTTGTAGATGACTCAACCACTGGTGGTTCTGGTGCTGGTGGTGCGTTTTTAAAGTTTATGGGTAGTAACGCTACCGCTGAACAAATCGCTGGTATTGACGGTTCTATGACAAATGGCAGTGATGGCAGTGAAAGCGGCATATTAGCTTTCTTTACTATGAACAGCGGTACATCAAGTGAAAAATTTCGTATCGCTTCTAACGGTGACTTAACAGCTACGGACACTTCTATTGCTTCTAATTCTGACCAGAGGATAAAAGACAATATTTCAGACTTTGCTTACGACCTTGATAAATTTAAAGAGTTCAAAACTCGCACGTTTGATTGGAAGCAGCCTACTCTGCATGGAGAAAAGTCGGGTGTACGAGGTTTCGTTGCACAAGAACTAGAAGCAATAGATTCGTACTGGGTAAGCGAAATTGAAGTAGCATCAAATAGTGACGACTATCAGTACCTACCCGACACAACTGTGACTGACGATTCCAATAATCAACGGGTTGCACGATTTGCTAAAACATCAAAGCTAGGGCAAAAGGATGCGATGTATGTATCTGTTATTCAACAGCTAATAGCCAAAATTGAAATACTTGAGACAAAAGTTGCAGCACTAGAGGAATAAACAATGGCAACAACCATGACATTTGAATACCCACAGTTAGACAGGGTTGCTAAAAAGGGCGACAAAGTTGATGTGGTTCAGACGATACATTGGAGAGTAAACTGCGTTAGCGATAGCGACAAAGATGCTAACGGAAGATACTTGACAGCGGGTATGTACGGTACAACTGTAACTGAATTTGAAAAAGGAGCATCTTTTACAGCGTACAACTCAATCACTAAGGATTGGTGTAAGGCAAAGGTTTTAGCTGCTCTGGACAAAACAGAAGAAGAACTGAAAGCACAGCTTGATGCAGATATCGCAGAACAAAAAACACCAACAATCCTCACTGGTACACCCTCTAGCTGGTAGCAAAGATGAAGCTGACAATGGAACCCGTACTCAAGACACAGATGGAACTGGAAGCACACGAAAAAGAGTGCGCTATTCGGTACGCTGCTGTGCAAGAGAAGCTAGAGGGTCTAGANAAGCGTATGTGGCGGCTAGAGGCGTTGATTATGGCATCTACGATGGGNGTGGTAGCGATGATCGTTACGATGCTGTTGAAGTTAGGATAGGACATGGCGGAAGCAAATAAAATATCCACTGATAAAGACTTGATGGATGAGGTGGGGAAGCTTGCTGCAGGGCAACAAGGAGGAACTCCATACGTTGATGCTGTGCAACAACAAATTACTCCCGGAGATATTCAAGGCACTGACGGCAGTGTTTTAAGTGGAATTGATCCTCAAGCATCGACGACTGCAGCTAGTATAAACGAATCTGTAGTAACTACTTTACCAACTAGACCTGATTCTGATGTCGGACAAGTAGCTGCTACCACACAAATTGCACCTGACGTTGCTCCTATGACTGCCGCGCAAATAGAAGACGCTCGTCGCCCTCAAATAGATATAAGTCAAGTTGAAGGCACAGTTTCCGCTGGATCACAAGCTGTAGCAGCTACACAAGAGCTTGATCCACGAGGAACAGTACAGTATCAGTTAAGCGAATTATTAGGCAGTATAGAAGAAGGTAAGCCTATGCCAGCGTGGGCTGCACCTGCAGTACGAAAAGTAGCAGGGGTTATGCAAGCACGAGGATTAGGTGCGTCATCTATGGCTGCAGCCGCAATGACACAGGCCGTTATGGAATCTGGCATTGTAATCGCTGCACAAGATGCTAACAAGTATGCAACCATCCAACTTCAAAATTTAAACAATCAACAAAAAACAGCCTTACAAAACGCTGCAGTTGTAGCTAGTATGGACAAAGCAAACCTGTCTGCAAGGCTACAGGGAGCAGTGACAAATGCACAGTCCCTTCTAGCGGTTGAAACAAAAAATCTTGACGCTAGACAGCAGGGTAATACTTTATCGTACAACGCACTCACACAGGCAATGTTTAAAGATGCGGCAGAAGATAACGCTCGTCAACAATTTAACGCTAAAAATGAATTACAAGTAGAAGAATTTTTTGCGGAATTAGATTCACAAGTAGAAACTGCAAATTCTAACAGAATTGCAGCTATGCGTCAGTTTAATGCGAGTGAATCAAATGCTATGAATCAATTTAACACTACCATGAGAGACTCTCGTGATAAATTTAACGCTAACATGCGGTATGCTATAGATCAATCTAACGTGCAGTGGCGCAGATCTATAAACACTGCAAACACTGCTCTACAAAACGAAACAAATAGAATTAACGTGCAAAATCAGTTGAATGTCACACAAAGAGCACTAAATAACTTGTGGCAAAAGTATCGTGATAATGCTGCGTGGAATTTTCAAAAGAGTGAATCAACCATACAACGTCAACACGAGGTTGGTATCATGGCTATGGAATTTGCCAACACTAAAGAGTTGTATAATCAACAGCAAAAAGATGCGTTAGCTGCAGGTATCGGTAACTGGATTGCAACGTGGGTAGGAAATAGAGGGGATTAATTAAATGAATCTAGGAACTATACTTGCGATTGCTCTTCCTGTTTTAGCAGGGACTATTGGCGGTGGTGGTGGTGCGCCTACATCTAAATCCTATGCGGGACCAGAAGAATATGCAAAAAGAAAAAAAAGCACAGGATTTTTAAGCAGTGATTTTGGTAAAGTTTTAGTTGACGCTGGAAAAGCATACGTAGACTCTACCACAGATGCGCAAGGAAATAGGGCACCTATGTTTCAAGCTCCAACTCCTCGTCAAAACAGATCAATAGCTCAACTCACTCGTGGCAATCCTGCACGTGGAGTTCAAATGACAACCATGTCAAACCCTGTATTTAACATGCCACAAGTTCAAACAGCTTTTACTAACCTCGCTCAAAATGCAGCTAATTCACAGGTGCAACGCATGTTGCGAGAGTATATGGTCACTCCTAATTTAGCGGGAGACAGAACCAACATTAAAATTAAAACAACCGAAATAGGGTAGTGTAATATGATTGTCAACGAAAATGCCCCGCCGATAGGTAGCATAGCAGCCAAAGATGAATTTTCTATGGCTCCTGCAGGTTACGGTTTGACTCTTGACAACGAACGGTGGCCGTGGGGACAACCTCCGCAAATAGTAGATCCTGAACAAGCTATGGAACAAGCTATAGCTACTTTAGAAGTAAAAAAGACAAAGAAGGAACTATTAAAACTTCTTACTGTGGGAGCATCTATCGAAGCGTTGGTAGAGGGCTACATATTTCAACAATTTCAAAATGGCACATTTAGCCCTGATGTTGGTCTTCTTATCAAAGGCCCACTAGCCATGTATATGGCAAACATAGCGGAAGAAACAAACACGCCATACAGATTTTTTGAAAATGAAGATACCCTAGATGAAGGTGTTATGGACGAAAGAACATTCTTTACGATGATGAAAGACAACAACCCTGCTATGTTCGAATTTATCTCAGAAAAGATTAACGAAGATGTTCGTCGGGGGTATGCTCCTAAAGCTCCAAAACAAGAAAATTTTCTAAGTATGCAAGACAAACCCGAAGAAGAAGAGGCGTAAAATGATAGGCGTATCACTGGCTATGGGTCTTGTTCAAGGCTTCCAAAACAATATAGCAAAAGAAGAAGCAAAAAGATTAGGTGAAGATCAGCGCATTGACGCCGTAGAGGATATGCTTCTCAAGGCACAGCTTGAGGGTGGAGAAGACTACAATGCCGCTGCTGGCAATAAACTTACTGAACTGATAGCATCCGCTCGAACAGAAGCAAAAAATAGAAAACCTATAGATATCTGGGGCACAAAGACAGACGACATAGATATAGATGTGTCAAAAGTACAGGGACTAATCAACGAAATTGGTGACACAAATCATCTCAATATAGGCACGTATCTTTTGCCTGTTCCGAAACTATACTTTAAACAGCAGGATGATCCATCAGCTAAAGCTACGATATTCTTCGATGCTATAGCGGATCAAATAAACACAGAAGAAAAAAAGGCAGCGTTTGAAAAGGAATTTGATCCCACTTCAGGTAACTACACAGAACTTAAAAAGCTTGTTAAAACTAACGCAGGTAATCTCATACGCTCCCTACAAAAAGGACCGGAACAGGGAGATCCTCTTGCAATCGATTTGAATGCAATTAGAAACTACGAATATCTTTCTAATTATCTAGGTTTAAATACAGATAGAGAACAAGATTTGCTTATTGGAAACGTGTTAGAATCAGTAGCTGATAATGACGTAAAGGCATCAGAAATGCTTTTGGTTTCTCCACGTGTCGGGAGTGCAGGCTCGATGTTTGACATGCTGACGAAAGAAGAATTTAAAGGTAAGTATGGAATTTTGTACAAGGACACCTTTATAAAACGAGATATTGACTTAAAAGTTGTAGACGATCTTGCTCAGTCGCAAGGGGTGTCAACAAATCTGTTTATGTACAATCTATCTCAAAAACATGAAAACAGGGAACAATTTTTAGATGCTGTGGGACACCTTGCAAATCTGTACGATATTACCAGACAGGGTTCAACAAAGGGATCTATGGCAATAGACTTCACAAATAACGCTGTAAAGGTAGGAGAATATTTAGAACAAAATGTAGTAGATGGTAAACAACAAATTCTTTTAATTGAGGGTTTGACTGGTTCTATTTTGTCTGAGAATGAACGAAACTTGCTTGCCGTAAATGTAAAAAATCCGGACATGTTTAGGGTTGGAAAAAATAAAGAAGAAGCGTTCAAGGCAGTGTATGGAAGTTCTTTTGAAGGGTTTCAAAGAAGATTACAAGCAGCGGAGTCTGCAGATAAAAAACTTGCCATATATGCCACAATAGTGGGAACAAAAATCAGCACTGTAAAAGGAACTCTTTTGGATAGTGCCGTTAATCTTATCGAAGGATTCTTTGGGCCATCAGGTCAAGTTGAACAACTTATGGATATTTTAGGAAGTTTTGGTCCCGACGAACAAGATGAAAAAGCAATCATACAGGCACGACTTGAGGCTTTAAGAGCAAGCGGCACCGGAGAGAGAGCAAAGAGAGACACTCTAGCTTTTATCATTGCAGCCGACATGGCTCGTGCTGAAGACTCATCAGGTAGATTATCTGATGGAGACTTACAACGTAACCTCCAAAAATTGACAGGTGGAGCAGGGACTAAAGTAGGAGAAGTTCGTTCTATCGATATAGTTAGAGANACTATAAGATTTCAAAGAGAAAATTTATCAAATTTAAACATGCTTATACTTTCTAAGGGGCAAAGAGGATTTGACGTAGAACTTCAAGAACGCATAAGAGCTTTGCAGGTACGAGATGCAGTTGTTCGCTCTTATAATCAAACTCTACAACCCGAAACAGAAATACAACCACAAGATGCTGCGCCTGTGTTACCAACAGCAGAGGATTTAATAGTATCTAGGGATGAAAACGGTTTAATCACTACAACGACAGGTGCAGCGGCTGTCGGATTTAATCCGGAAACTGAAGATACATACATTATGAGAATAGATGGCGATGGTAACCCTGTATACTATAAAGTCGATTCCGACGGCACTGTAACAGTAGTCGATTCGGAAGAGGCTGGTTCGTATACTACACCTTCGACTGTACAGGTTGAACCTCCTAAAAAGATTACGCCTCAACAAAATCAACAGACTGCGCCTCAACAAAATCAACAGACTGCGCCTCAACAAAATCAACAGACTGCGCCTCAACAAAATCAACAGACTGCGCCTTCACCGAATGTTGACGATATTACGTCCGGAGATTTTAGCGGACAAGCTAGGACCGAACCTCTTCTAGAATTAGAACCTGATCAACCGGGGGGTGGTCGAGCACAACAAGAAGTGCAGCCACAAATGTTAGAATCAGATTATTTTGGTCGAACAAAATCTCTACCAAACGGTAATATCATCATAGATGATGACGACTCTACTCAATACAAGAGACAAGAAATAGGCGGAAAAGTATATCTAGTGCCCGTAATGTAAGGTAGGAAGTAAGCATGGCTGAACAGCAAAATACTATGTACGGTTTTGATAAGAAGCTACAGGCTATACCAAAAAGGTTGTCTGCAGGTGTAGACCCGTCTGTTGCTACTGTAGACTTATCAAAGATTGCTGCAGAGGATCTAGCAAGACAGCGGGGGCAACTTGCCCCAAAAACGGACGCGGAAATGGAAAGCACATTTCGCGCTATGATGAATAGCACCACTCAAGCTGAACTAGATCAGTTTGGTGTAAAGAAACTTGGCGACTTTATTTTAACACCGGATACCTTAAAATTAATAAGAGACAATAAGGCTAAACAAGCAGAACTACTTGGCAGATTTAAATTAAATCAACAAGTGCCTCAACAAGATCCTTTTAAGTTAGCCGTACCTATGTCTGGCCCTAATTTTGAGAAGGTGCGTCTACCTCAGATCGTTAAAAACTTGCCTCAAGATCAACAAGATATTGTTATGGAGGTGGTAAGAAACAGACAAAATGTAGCAAAAATGCTAGATGAAAAAAGTTCTCAAGTACCGTTCAAAGGACAGGAAATTATACTAGAGTCTTTTAGCACAGGCGATTTAGTAGATGAAGCAAACAGAGCGTTCAAAGCTATACCCGGTGATTTTGCTAGACTACCCACGTTTTTTGCTATGATAGGAAACGCATTGTGGGCGGGTACAGCAGCACAATTTGCTGAAGATGAACCCAATGGAATGGACAAAGGTTATAAAGAAAAATTTGTAGAAAGTTTTGGAAGCAACATGCAAGGCTTTGGTGAATTTATACAGCCTTATGAAGACTTGTTAAATAAATCAGAGATATTTGATTCTGCAAATAAGACTTTTAATCGCTGGTATAAAAACAAATTTATAGAAAAACATGGGGCTGATGAATGGAAGAAATTACATCAAGATCCTGTGTATAAGGCCATGTTACCCGGTGATCCAGAGTTCGATGAGAATAGAAGGGACGGGAAGGGCTACCTTGTGGAAGTCTTAAATGAGGATGGTAGCGTTCAATACAAAGATAGACCTTTACCTCCCGAACTAGTTAGCGATTTGATTGACGCGGCATATCAAGAACTATCATCTAGTGACAAAGCTATACTGTTTGGAGGTACGCAAGCACCGTTTACGTTGGGCCTAACTGCCATGAGTGTAGCGAAGGGAACAGCGATTGCTGGAAAGATAAATAAAGCTAGAAAAGATGATCCAACTCGTTACTCTCAAATGGATGATTTTGAAGTATATAAAGATATAAAGAAAAACAGCCAGACAGGTGCGGCACGTCTAGCACAAAATAAGTTTGTTCAACTAGCTTTAGGAGGTGCTACATTAGGTGCGACGTATGTTTCAAAAGGAACTATACATCGTGGCACCACAATGAATAAACACTTCGACACACTCTCCATGTATGAAAAACAAATTGATGATGCTGAGAAAATTATAAAAGATAAAAACAGCACTCCTCAAGCAGTAGAAAATGCAAGGGCGGATCTAAAAGTCTTTAAGCAAGGATTCAATACCTACAAAGCAAAGTCGGGCGGTTCTACAGGCATTTTTGCTAACTTTAACAACCCCTATCAACGATCACTTCTTGCGGATGATATTATGATTTCCGCTGCTGTGGGATATGCTCCCGCTATTCTTAGCTGGGAAAAGATAGGCATGGATAATGATGTAGCAGAAATCTTAGCTATGCTGACTGCTCCTATACTCGCTCCGGGAGTAACACGAGCTACAACAATGCTAGGTATGAAAGCCTTAGATAGAGCTACGCTGGGAGGTGTTACAGATTTTGCCACAACTCTAGAACACGCTACCTTTATTCCATTTATAACTCCCGGCATGTTGGCAAAGGGAGAAGAGTCGTCTATTCGTGCAGCTATGGAAGCTAACGGAGTTGCCGTCACAGAAAAATCTATAGAAGCCTATCAAACCATGTCAAAGATATACCAATCTTTGAAGCCTGAGTTTCAAGTGCGTGTGCATGAAGGTTTGCAACGGTACAACAATACTATGAAATCTATCGAAACTTTTATGAGGGGCATCAAAGCTCCAGATGGAAATCTAGCTTTCACTGAACAAGAGATTGCTGACAATATGGGAACTCTTCATCTTTCTTTGGCTCATGCCACAGGATTAGCCCCATTTATTGCAGTACAAGCACGTAGCGGAGGAAGAATATCTAAACAAGATTTAAGAGATGCAGGTAAACTCGACGAGGTAATGGCTGCTCTTGCAGCAGAAGAAGCTAATTATAAAGGTATGGACACCCTTCTTCGTACTTTGAGTGCTAGTATTCTAGAAAAGTCAGGAGTAGATTTGGATAGCAACGAGCCGTTGCAACAGATGCTTGTGCAGCTAGGACAAGTTTCAGATGAAGGAATGATAAAGCTTAATCTTAAGAAACAAGAAATGATGACTATCATAGATGATTACGCAAACGATCTTGATTTTGTAGATGAAAGAACCCTAGAGAGAATAGTAAGATTTAAAACATTTCTATCCGAAGAAAAAATACGTGAGCCTATAGAGCAAGCACGGCTAGTAGAGGACACTGCTGTAAAAATTCTTGATTCAGCAAGAAGAGACTCTCGTGCCCTAAGTAAATTTTCTAGACAATTAACAGAAAGCCAAGTAAATCAAGAGGCAAACATAATCGCTGATCGTATATTCGATATCTCGTATGGAGCTAGACGACAAAGAGTCAGTGCTGCCTATCGCACTGCAAATGAGTATATTCCAGAAGGTGCCGAAGAAGCCGTAACAATAGACTTAGCTCCGGTAGCTACCAAACTTATGAACCTCACCGACGAATATGCCGATAAACCTTTCTCTTACTTTTTTAAGGGAGGGTCTAGCTTCTTTGCATCAGGTGTAGGCAGGGATGCACGATTTGCATTTGAATCTGCAGCTAGGAGAGGCATAATCGATACTATGCCAAACTCTGAAGATATAGACAGATTGTTTGATATATACAGTGCTATTCCTAATTTGAAAGTTAGATTGAATAAAGATAAGAATGGAAACGTAGAACGTAACTACACTAAACTTGCACTTATGATGGCAGAACACAGTGGAGAAAACGTAGCTGAGTTAAAATACTTTAAAGCGTCTGTAGAAGAAACAGAAGCGATCTACAGGTCTTTCAGGGACGCACAGGCAAAAGTAAAAGAGGATAGCCCTCTCAATTTAGATCCATCATTTGCAGAAGTTGTTAATCAAGCCTATAGAGATACAGATGAGGGCTTGTTGCCTCTGATTGAACAAGCAAGAGACACACATAAAAAACTCATAGGTTTGCAGACGGATAAAAATAGATACGCAGGGGACGTGATAAGAGGGAGAGATAGAACAAAAGAAAACATAGATTTTGATGTTGTAGATAGAAAAGAAGGTCTGCATTATTATCCTATAGACAGAAACAAACCTTTAGCACCATTTACAAATATAGCGACTTTAGCGAGAAAAGTTGTTCAAGAAACAGATTTGAACAAGCAAGAAGAGTTGTTTGGTCAGATAGAAGTAGAAAAAAATAGACTGATGATGTTTTATGGTGCAGGAATGATAACTGACAACAGAGGCACACCGGGGTATGGCTTTGATCTTACCGATAGAAAGCAAAGAGTGGTTGCTGACGCTGTGGGCACTTTGTTAGAAACTCTAATAGGTAAAGAAGTTGCCGTAGCCTATCAAACTACATTGCAAGCCACCACGGAAGTTGCACAACAATTAGCAGGACAAGCCCCTGATAAGGCACGTAGAGGGGCATTGAAACGATTAAAACAGAGTGCAGATTATGATACAAGCAGGGCAAAAAGAGTAACTGAACTAGAAAAAATACTATCAATACCAGTGACTAACGTAGATGGAAATCCTAGTAGAAAAAACCTTGTTCGCGCAGAGATAGAGCATTTTTCTATCAAACTTGACGATCTCTTACGAACCGATGCAAATACCCGACAGCAGTATCAAGATGTCGTAGAAAGAATAAAAGGCAACGAGGGGACACTAAGAAAGGCTGCAGAACAGGATGTAGATAAGTTAAACAAGACCCTAAGAGAGATGGAAACTTTTGAAGGCGTCATGGCAAAGCCCTCCGTGTATTTTGATATGGTGTTTGAAAACGCTACTCCTGAAAGTATTGAAAGACACATAGGTAAATTTGTCAGTCAAGGCATGGATGAGGATGAAGTTAGGGCAGGACTAAAGTATATGTACCTTCGTGGTATCGATGCCAAAGCAGGAAAGAAAACAGAGTTAGTCGCAAGTGATGTCACTCAAGTTGTCCAAGATGCCAGCGTATTGATAGACTATGTATATGGCAAAAAGAATGCCCCTGTAATGAGGGCTGTTCTTGGAGAAGAACACTACGAGTTTATGAAGAATATTGCAGACTGGGCAGATGTAGCAATAGGTAATAATCTAGGCTTTAGAAGTGACCCAGATCTACGGGGTATGTCCATAGAAAGTCAGTTTTCTAGAGTGTTTAACTTAGCACGTGGAATGGTTAGTCCTATATATGTAGGCACTGAAGTTACTGCTCGTGCCCTTATGATAAAACAACAGACTTTAATTGGATTAGCTTTAGGGGATAAGGTTGCAGCTAGAATAATTGGGGAGATGCTCAATAGTCCCAAGCCTGTGTCTCGCGCAGATATGAAATTATTAGGTAAAAGAATAGAAAACTACCTCGTTACTGATATCATTCGCAGCGGCGGCGAGATGCCTACCTTAAATCAACTGCTTGGGGAAGAAGTATCTAAGCCACAGGCAGAACTTGTAGAGGAAGAAGTTGCGATTCCTCAAAGAGAAGCGGAAGAAGAACGGCTTAGAAAAATTGCAGCAGGAGAAACTTAAAATGAAGACTTATAACAATGGCCCACGTAAACGTATGATGTATGGTGGCGCAGCAAAAAACAAACCTATGATGTACGGCGGCACAGCAGCTAAAAAGAAACCCCGCAAGAAAGCTTACGGGGGTGGCATGATGACATCGACACAACAACAACAAAACATGATGCAAAATCAAGCCATGCAGCAGCCTATGATGAAAATGGCTAAAGGAGGTAAATTTCCTGACCTTACAGGGGATGGTAAAGTTACACAGAAAGATATTTTAAAGGGCCGTGGCGTTATCGACTAGACGTATCTGCCCGACTTTTCCATAATCTCCTTCGACATAGAACTCAGGTAACGAACAAGGGACGCGATAGAATGTGCCCCATCGTATTCGGGCAATCCTTTGTTTATTACCTTTTCTAATTCCTCCGGGTTTATGCAGTCGGACAAAAGTTCTACCTTTCCGTCCTGCAGCAAGTTCGCCTCGAACTTAAATAGAAATGCTTTTTTTGACATCAGATAACTCACTTATCGGAAGGTTGTAGCAGTCAGCCTTGAACTCAAAGCTGTTTGCGGGTTCTACGTAACCCCGCTTATATTTAGTTGCCTTCGCATAGAAATCTGACTTGGATATCTCACCTAATATCCACGCTTGTGACATGTTAATCAAGATACGGACAAACACATAGTTGTCGCAATCTTGTGTGGCCCCATGTGCAGCCACTGAGCAGTCATAGTGTGGATAGGGACGTGTGTTGCAGCGTTTCGTCTTTACATCGATACGCTCCCCGTCCCTAACTAAATCGTAGTCATACGTATTAGACTCTGTAGCCCCTGTAAAGTCCGCTACAATCACCTCGCCAATCGCGCCCACAACATGACTCTTACTGCCTGTTATGCTGCCCTGTAGATTACCTACTTGGGCAGCTTTCTTTTTTGCGCGATTGATTATCTCAGGTGTTATAGCTACCTGTATCATGCTGCACTCAGGTCCACGACTTCACACACACCCGCTGTACAGGCTAATTCACGCGATCCAGTGGTGTTGTCTTCTCGTTCGAAGTCAGTGAGCCGTGACCAGTCTAGATTTACGTACGTCATACGATCCTTCCATTCGATGTAGTCATCAGGCTCTATGTCTTGATATGGTGCCTGTTGATATGTGTGGTCAGAGAACGGCAAAAATGACACGCCAGATGCCACGTCGAAGTTCTCGTACACCCACGCACCCACTTCCATCCACTCATCCTCTTTGACGGTGACAGTGATGGATGGCTTGTGTTCACACCAGTGTATAGCATATGTCTTCCACAGTTCAAGCTGCTGTATCGCAGTTGTATCTGTACGCATGACAGCACCCTCTGGTGACTTCATAGGAAATGAGAACACCATCACTGACTCTGGTTTCATCACGTCACGTTCTGCTGGCACACCGGAGTCTACAAGAAACTGTGTGAGCGGATCTTTTGAGTCTCCACGCACAGTGCGTATGTAGTATTCGCTGTGTCTAGCGTGTATACCGCTTG
>FUFK010512116.1_pt1 | contig 12976 bp, 14 predicted proteins | sample 1021851 | NCBI WGS metagenome assembly FUFK01 (sample SAMEA51879418, study PRJEB19060) | metagenome | reverse complement strand
GAGGGCGACCGCCGCACCAAACACCGTCAGGATAAGGGTCCACAGCAACAGGGATCCTTCGTGACTGCCCCAGGTGCCTGCCACCTTGAACAGCATCGGTTTGAGTGAATTGGAATTCTCCACCACGTTCTTGACCGTGAAGTCGCTTGTGACGAAGGCTTGCATCAGCGCCAGAAACGCGATGCCGACAAAGAAAACCTGACCGAACGAGGACCATCTGGCAGACTGCATCCACAGGATGTTTCCGCGCCCCGCACCGAGGATGGGCAGCACACTTTGAACAAGCGCCATGGCCAAGGCCAGTGCCAGCGCGAAATGACCGATTTCAGGTGTCAAAGGATCATCAGCCTCTTCAATGAATTCACTGGATCGACGTCTGTCTAGCAAATCGTCCGGCGAACTGTGAGTGGTTGCTTTGTCACCGTTTGTAACAGGATGCTGTGACAAATGATTACAAAACGGCCCGCGCTTGGCCTTTAATCAAAGCGCTATAACGCCAATGTATCGTATCCGTCCGGTGTCCCTGCTCTGACCGCGCGATAAAGTGTCTGGTAGATGTCCACTATCGACGGTGTACATCTTGAGGTGAGCGATGGCGGGTAAGAAGGGTCAGAAGAAGCGGGTCTGGTCGGATGATGAAAAGCGGTTGATCTGCGCGCAGGCGCGGGTGACCGGGGTTTCTGTTGCGCAGGTTGCGCGTCGCTACGCAATGAACACCAACCTGATCCATACGTGGCTTCGCGATCCACGGTTTACATCGGAAGGTCAAACCGCGGAGTTGCCCGAGCCTGAGGAGGCAGTGTTTCTCCCAATTGAGGTCTCGGGCGTGACGTCAGCGCCAGCGCCACACATTCCGCGCTCTTCCCCAACAGGTCCCGCCACCGCGCAGCGCGTGGATATCACGTTGTCAAATGGTCGGCGCATTCTGGTGGAGGGACCAACCGCGCTGTCGGCGATTGTGGCGATGGTCGAGGGACTGACGCAATGATCCCGGTGCCGAGCAACACGCGGGTATGGCTGGCTGCCGGCGTGACGGACATGCGGCGTGGCTTCAACACGCTGGCGGCACAGGCCGAACAGGTTTTGGCCGCAGATCCGTATTCCGGCCACATGTTCGTCTTCCGGGGTCGCCGGGGTGACCTTTTGAAGATCATCTGGTGGGATAGCCAGGGAGCCTGCCTGTTTACCAAACGCTTGGAACGGGGTCGTTTTGTCTGGCCCGCAGCCAAAGAGGGCAAGGTCAGCCTGAGCTCCTCACAGCTGTCGATGCTGCTCGAAGGGATCGACTGGCGGACGCCGCAGAAGACTTGGCGACCGCTGGTTGCTGGATAGGGTAAAACCCAACAAAACATAGGGTTTGGCGCTGTTTTGCATTCCCTCCCATAGGGCGGTCTGGTATGGATTACACCATGCTGGACGCCTTCAAATCCTTGCCCAAAGATCCTGACGAGCTGCGCTCTGTCAGCGCGCAAATGCTCCAGCATATCCAGTCTCAGGCCTACCAGATCGAGAAGCTGAAGGCTGAGCTTCATGGTCACCGCAAGGCGCGCTTCGGTTCGAAGTCAGAGGGTATGGATCAACTGGCTCTCGATTTGCTGGAAGACGAAGAGATCGCGCAGGCCGCAGAGGATCACCACACCGAGCAGCCGCCCATTGATGAAGAGACCCCAACCAACAAGCGCCAGCACAGCCGCAAGCCACTACCCAACCACCTGGATCGGGAAGATGAGGTTCTGTCGCCGGGCGAGGCATGCCACGACTGCGGCGGTGCCTTGCGCCAAGTGGGCGAGGACGTGACCGAAGAGCTGGATTATATCCCCGGCCGCTTCATGGTGCGCCGATTTATCCGTCCGCGTATGGCCTGCACCTGCTGTGAAGCCTTCGCCCAGGCCCCGTTGCCGTCCCGCCTGATCGAACGTGGGCGACCCGGACCCGGCCTTGTGTCGCACATGCTGGTCGGCAAATTTTGCGATCATCTGCCGCTTGAGCGGCAGTCCAAGATATACGCTCGCGAAGGGGTCGATCTACATCGCTCCACACTAAGCGACTGGGTCGGGCGTACCACAGCTCTGCTGGAACCCTTGGCGGAACACATTGGCAAGTTGGTCCGGGCTGGGCCAGCCCTGTTTGCGGACGATACCCCCGTTAAACTGCAGGTGCGCGCAAACACGACAAAGACCAAAACCGCCCGGCTCTGGAGTTATGTTCGGGATGAACGACCGTGGTGCGGAGTAGCGCCGCCCTGCGCTTGGTATCAGTTCAGCGTCGATCGGAAGGGCGAGCACCCCGTCAATCACCTTACCGGGTATACCGGCACGGTACATGCTGATGGCTTCGCCGGCTTCAATGGTCTGTTTGGCAAGGACAAAGCTGACGAACAGGCTTGCATGGTCCATGTGCGCCGCAAGTTCGTCGACGAGGCCGAGCGCACTGGCTCTCCCATTGCCCAACAGGCAATCAAGCAGATTGCACAGCTTTACGCTGTCGAGAAGGAGGCCCGAAGGAAAACGCCGGAAGAGCGCGTCGCCCTGCGGCAGGCCAAGGCCAAGCCTGTCTTCGACAACCTGGAGCTTTGGCTGCAGGCTCAGCTGCGCAAGATCTCTGGCAAAACCAAGCTGGCCGAAGCCATTCGGTATGCCCTGAACCGCATGCCCAAAGCCCGCAGCTACCTCACCGACGGGCACCTCGAGCTGGACAACAACACTTGCGAGAGGACAATGCGACCCGTTGCATTGGGAAGAAAAAACTATTTGTTCATGGGGTCTATTGGGGGCGGAAGCGCCGCCGCAATCGCCTATACGCTCATGGAAACCTGTAAGCTGAACAGCGTCGATCCCGAGGCATGGCTCACATGGGTCCTCCAACGTTTACCAGATCACAAGATCAACCGCATCGACGAACTCATGCCCTGGAATTGGCAGCCCGAAAAAGCCTGAAACCGCGGCGACACCGGACGCTTACTTCTGAACAAAGTGTGACCATATCGAAGACCAACATCGAAAGCCCGGTGCACGAGCAAACGGCAAGCCTGCGCGAGCGAAAGACCGACCACAAGACTGTTTCAAATTGTATTTCATCGAACCAGTGCCAAAGCCGACCTCGGCCACTTTCGAACAGAAAGGTTCGTCAGGTTCCCGCTAAGCCCAAGCGCTCGCCCGGGAATAGGTAGAGCGAGAAGGCTATTAATCTTATGATAAAAAGAGGGAGCGCTGCGATTTTCGATTGCTGTTTTGGTCACCAAGAGGCTCGTTTCGCACCGCACCTTTCACCTTCCTTACATAGGAGGTGGCCGTGTAAAAGCGGCCCATTACTGTCATTCGCCGTGCCTTTGGGGTTTTGGGCTATGACCGATCGTACCGGTCATCCACTAACCGGGCGTAATGACGTTTAATAATTTGCGCAGGCAATTTATCCAGCACTGCAGGTCGGCTTCCTGATCGACGACTTTCGGCAATGCGCCGACTATTTCCACCGGATTGAAGTGCTGCATGATCTAATATCGGTGCACGTGTTAGAGTCCGCCAGTATCTGCTTCCGTCGAAATAAATTTGTTATTCTAATGCTGTCAAATTTTTGCCAACTGATCAATCCTGTCCTGCATTGAACTCATTCCAACGTTCTTGGAATTTAGATGCGGACGGCCCACGCTTCGGAAGCTCGAGCACCTTCTCATGTAGTTCAGGGTAAGCGGACTTTACCGATTGTTGCATAGTGACGCTCAAAGTTTTTGGGTCTATAGCCAGCAAACCTGCGTCGAAAAGCCGATGAAGGTCTACTCGTAGGATAATTGAGTTTTCCGCCCGCATTTCTCCAGCTTGTGCGTGTGGAAGGATGTGTGCCGCTTCCAGAACTGTGTCCAGTTCCGTACCCGAGATGGCACATCGATAGCCCCAAATGGTGAGGGCATCGCGTCTAAATTTCAGTTGACCCGGACGCGCAAGACGCCTTGCAGTTTCGTATGCGCTTGCGGCTGAGTAATCAAAATCGCCGTCTCGCTTAAGGTCCCAGATTGCGAACCCCATACTTTCAAGCATATCAATTATTGGGTCGGTATGCCGCTTTCGATGAGGGATATCATTTGCACGCAGTGCTGCTTTGCCTATAGCTTTTGCATGAAGCATTGCACCATTCCAGATTAAAAAGTAGCGAATGCTTGGTTTTGCATTTAGCCCCTTCATCCATGCGCTTAAGTCATCAGCCTCTTGATGCTCAGCGATCCCTTCTTCGATATCAGTATGCGAAATTTGTTGCAGCAGATCTGAAAGGATATCGGGTCTGGTGTTTGGTCGATTCATAGTTTTTCATCCACTCATTACCCAGCTTTGAGGTGCAAACCGTACACAGCGACAACTATTATGTCCAATATCAGAGAACGGCCCATAGCTGCCTTTCAGCAGCATTTGTGTTTGCTGCTTTGCGGCCTGTCGAAGCGGACATTCGCTGCGCTTGCGAGGCATAAGTCATCGCTAACTTCCGGCGAACGGCGTCAAACTACCAGATCAAGTGGTAAATCTGAGATGTCTCTAAGTCGTTTGCCGTCAATCATAGTCTCTACGAGTTCGAGGGTTTCTCGTTCTTGTTCGCGAAGGACCTCCACCAACTCGTTCAGTGCGAAATGGTATACGCAGTCAATGTCACCAGTACCTAATGCAATGGCAGCTATTCTTGATGGTACTGGTTCTGCGGTGATTGCCGCGATGTGTGGAAGGCGGCCCTTACGATTACGTACAAGGTTCAGGGCCTCTGAGCGAGTATTCTGCACTCGGTCGGAACGGATTGTCAACTTGCAACTCACTGATGCGTGTAAGGTCGCATAGGAGCCATTGGACTGTCGTATCGTTGTCTGCATCGCCACGCTATCGTCTACCAATGGCTGGTTAGCGTTGATACTCTCGTCTGTCTCAGGTTCACGTATTACAACGACATCGGGTTTGATCAGATAATCGGTGCCGAGGTGCGTCTTCAGCTCCTTGCTGGCGTCAGCGAGGATACGGAGTTCGTCGAGATGGGCGTATTGGTCGAACAACGAGATTGCCTTACCTCGCTCCACCGAGAAGCGGCCAGGTCGAAGATGAGACAGCTTGACCATGCTCTCGCGCAGGAAGTTCTGGCAAACGCTTTCGAACATGTGACCCGCGGTCTGCCCCGCAGGTTTTTGGGCCTTCTGTTGTGTTGTACCGATCTTACCGATCAGTGCTGATGAGATTTCTCTGCTGGCCTTGTTTGACACGTCAGCAATGCTCGGGACCGCATTTGTAATGGAAATAGGCCCAGCAAGACAAGCTGCATGGAAATCCTTCCTTGCCTCATGTAGCCACACGTCCATTAGGCGACCGCGTAGATTTTTTTGGTTGTTGTGATCGCAGTCTTAACATTGAGTGCTACAGCCTCAGCAACAGGTGGCGGAAATGCATTGCCAACCTGGCGATAGGCATTTGTCTTACGTCCAGCAAATTGCCAGTCTTCAGGAAAACCCTGCACTCTTGCTGCCATTTGTACCGTCAACCGCGGCAGCCCCACGAAATCACGTTCGGGTGCTTCCTCTGCAATAGTTTTCCCATTTACTCCCAGAGCCTCCCAGGCTCTCTTCGCACGTGTTGGACCGAGGTCTGGTCCTCCATGCTTTTTCGACCCCCCGACAATTGTCGGGGCGATTTCATCAGCGTTATCACGCCATTTCTTCGCACCACGCCAGCCGTTGGCTGCCATCATCTCGTAGAGTAGCTCGCCAACTGTTGGGGGTGCAGTCGCTTTGCCAACAGGCCATGCGAAGTTGTCTGCGTAGTCTTTGTGGATGGCAACGATGACTACCCTTGGACGAAGCTGAGACACACCAAAGTCACAAGCGTTGTATAGGTGCCATTCGACTCGTGTGTAACCAAGCTTCTTCAACTGCAACTTCAGTGCGTTGCGATAGTCATGGAAAACTGCATCTAAGAAACCACGAACGTTTTCTAACATCACAGCCTTTGGGCGGACCTCATCTATCACGCGAACTGCGTGGGGAAACAGGTCTCGTTCATCATCCGCGCCAAGCTGCTTGCCTGCCTTAGAGAATGGAGGGCAAGGAACTCCACCAGCGACGAGATCTACGCCGCGGAAAGGGTGCGCGTCGAACTTGGTCAGGTCGCACTGCTCACCCTCCAACACGTTCCAAGAGGGTCGGTTCAGCTTTAGCGTAGCACGTGCCCATTGATCGTTCTCCACCAAAGCGTTGTGATCAAAGCCTGCGAGCTCCAATCCCAGTGCTTGGCCACCTCCACCTGCGCAGAGCTCAATAGAAGTGAGTGGTGGCATGGTAGTTGTCCTTGTTCACTACAGTGCCAGCCATACAGCATGTAGACAGCAGAGATGTCAATTTTATAGTAGATGGCCGAGATGGGCCGTTTCAAGGCAACAAGCGATTGGAACGCCCCCAATTATCGACGAATGACTAAGGTTCTAAGTGGCTTCTGGCACAGTCTTCGCTCTTTTCCCGCGAAGGATCTGTACTTCTAAAGGCGATCCTACAAAGTAGCTCAAATTCCGCAATACGAAATTAAAGCGTTTCTCCGGTCCTTGCGAGAGTTTGCCTCTTTGGTCCGCGACGACATGCTGGCCTTATACTTTGCAATGTTGGCATCGTCGAACTCTTGATTCCGTAATTTTTTATAGAATTCATGGAGTTTTGGGGCGACGTCACCGGCGCCTACACCATTATCGAGACAATGTTTTGAGAATGCGAAAAGCCCGTAAAGGTGGCTAACACCACCAACTCGATGAGATGCGTAGTCTATGTTTAAACTATCTAAAAAGTTGGTGACATTCTCTACTTCAGCTTCGATGGCAATGATTTCTGCTTCAGGCTTCTCCGCGTATTTGGCGTACATCTCATCTGTTTTGCTTTGATTGGCCGTCAACGGCATGTTCTCCGCAATAAAAAAGTAAAGTTCACTAATGAATTCAATATCTTCCATGCGAACCTTGTCGACGACGTCTAAACGCATTTTCCAGTAAGGGAAAGTTGCGACTTTTCCTACGCTCTTCAAGAGGTCAGATGAATAATAAGTAGCGTTTCTAAGCTCCTGACCAGTCAACTTCTCGCCATTGCGGTTGAGCCTGTCAAAAATGGAGTCAATCACCTGAGCATTAGCAGTGTCTATATATTCAATAGATATTGTATATCGCCATATTCGCTTCTTAAGTTCAGAGAATTCGGGGGTGTCCAAGTCCCGAAAGTATAGGCCGGCTATGTCGCTGCCCTCGGCCTCGTCAGATATTGGAATTTCATTATTCAAAAATTCAATAATGGCCGTCAGTCGTTGCTTACCGTCGATGATGTCATATTTGGTTTTTCCGGTCGCATCGTCGATTTTCTGGTGTAGAAAAATTGGCGGGATCGGAAAATTCTTTGCAATGCTGTTTATCAGAAATGATTTTTTCTCATCAGTCCAAATACTCTTCCTTTGGTAAACAGGGTCAAAGTTGTACTTATCAAGCTGATATGCTTCATAAAAGTTGGCAACAGTAATGGTGTTGCTTTCTCTGTGCAGAAAATTGGTCATTTTTGGCCTCCCGCATATCTCTCGGTGCTGACATAATGCTCGTAATTTTTAAACAAAGAAGTAAGAACGGCATCTAAGGCTTCTGGTGGGCTTGGATTAATGTAGGCGAGCTCACACTGAGAGGTCAGGTTCAGCAGGATTTCATCAATCTCGTTTCGGTCAACATGCCAATATGACACCCCGCACAAGATCACCTTGTCTCCGTCCTCAATGCATTTCGCCTTGCTCTCAGCTTCTTCCTTCAGCTTTCCTGCCCATGTTAATTTATACCTGCTGCTATCGCCAGCCGGTGGTATCAAAGGCGTGATGGGAGAGTGTCTTTTTAGATTATCCATTTCCAGAGTGAAGTCACTCTCTACACCTTCAAGTATCTCAATTTCATTACTGTAATTGATATTAAAACCTGAGACGTCTCGGCTCTTCGAATGTACGAAGGAAATCGAACCATGCGGTTTAGTGATGGAAAACTTTCCACCCCCACCATTTTCAATTACCGTAGTTTTGAAGTCGATATCCAGTGTCGTTAATACCCGTTCCATCCACAGGTCATAATTGAAAGTGATGATATCCACCTGAGTCACGTTTTCGTCTGCATTAAGCTTTTTGAGAAAATCTGCCCAGTGCCACCCAGACAAGACATCACTTGAGATCGTGATCTCTTGATCAAACTGGATAAATAAAAACTTCAAAAATGAAACTAATTCCTTGTAAGCATTTAAGTATACATCACCTACGCTAACTGATGCTGCAGGCGTGGTTTCCCGCTTTTTCATTTGGATTGCGTTCGCACACGTAATAATGTTTTCAACGATCTGCGTATTTCTCTCGGCAGAATTGTTTGACCTAACGCCCAGCAGCCATAGGTTCGGGGTATGCCTAAAGGAGATGAACGCGTTGCAGTCACTCGCTGGCCAGCGCAACTTGTCCCCGTAAGACAACAGGTTCGTCAAAGGATAATCCTCAAGTCTACCTATGTGGCGCAACAGGTCGATAGAAAATCCGTTCCCTAATACAATCAAATACTTCACTGGAAACCCTTAGTTGAAATGTTCCACGAACATGCAGTACTGACGGGCTCAGAGCAATCAAATTCACTATAAACGACAGTAAATGCTCGACGCCAACGAATGACTGCTCTTGTCTGTCAAAATAGTGGATTTGCGCTTGCAGCGAAAGTCCGCAATCCGCCCTTCAGTATGTTGCCACTCAGGCCTAACTCTCTGCCCCGCACTTACGACAACAACAATACCAGTCCATTCACCAAGCCCGCGAAATGCTGGGTAGCGCCCAGCTACAATAGCCTATTGTTAAAAGTCGTCTTCTATTGTTTCCTAACAATTCAACCAACGCGAATATCATGGTGCATCGGTTCGGTGTGTGTCACCTCTTGGGTATGATCGAATACCAAACCCTCGCTGATGACCATCCCGACCTTTTACAGTCACCGCTGCTACGGGCAGCTCTTCTGACCTTGCAATATACGCAGGAACATGGATCGATAGGGATCACCAAACACAAGGCGTTCAAGCGTACCTTCGTTCAATGGGCTGTACAGAATTTTGACTGGCCAGGGGAAGGTGCGGATGAAGTGTTCAGCTATCATAAGGTTGTCAATGAAGCCGACTTCGCGCCGCTCGAAGTGCTGCGCTTCCTGTTGATCGAATTACGTCTTGGTCGCCACTTCAAAGACGAGTTCCGGCTCACCAGGCGTGGTAAAGAGTTGGCCCAATCCCCCGGGCGCTTATTTGTCGAATTGATCCCGTATTTTGTACACGAGGTCGATCACACCTCTTATGCGCGCTTTGATCACCAACCCTTCGGGAATTGGGACGTTTGGATGAATGTGATCAACGTAGAGGCCGATCACGGCATCAGCGAAGTTACCCTATATCAAAAGTTCTATGGTGAACCGGAGAGTGACCGCAATGCTGCCCGGCGGGACACATACGCGTTCAAGGCCTGCGTTTTGCGACCGCTTGAATGGGCCGGACTGTTGATGTCGACCCAAGACCAGGGCCCGGAAATGCGCGCTGTCCACGTGTTCAAAAGCCCGCTCTGGCGCAGTGTTTTGAAGTTAGACACTGACGATATGCTTCAGTCGGTACCCTTGCAGTGAGGCACTCTTCACCTTCTGTAAGCAGGTCAGGGGCTCAGGGTGCTATTCTCCATCGTCGAATTCACAAACTCGGTTCGATCTGATGCCAGCCTCCAGTCCACATCACCCCAAACCAAACTTGACATCGGGCAGGTGAATCGCAGATTGAGAACAAATAGCGAACAGTTAGGATTCCCATGCCAGTTTACCCAGTTGATGAACCCGTCCACATACCACCCCAATCTGTTCGAATTGTCAGCACACCAGTCAGTGCCGGTTTTCCTTCGCCAGCTGGAGACGATCTCGAAGATGAGATTGACCCTATGGCGTGGGTCGTTCGGCATCCTTCATCAACATTTTGGTGGCGCGTAGAAGGGGACTGCCTGTGGGACGCTGGGATACGTGATGGCGATATCATCGCTGTAGATCGTGCTGGCAAGCGTCGCATCGGGAGAGCCGTACTGGCCGTGGTAGACGGTGCAGTCACAGCAAAGCTCCTGCGTAAGCGTGGTGACAGGTACTACCTCGCGCCTGCGAATAGCCAGGAACAGTTCCCCGACGTCGAACTGACAGAGGATAGCGAGATCTGGGGCGTCATCGCAGGCGTTGTCCGGCGTTACGACTTGGCATGAAGCGGCCTGTTGCCATTAGCGACAGCGCGAACTTCTATGTGAGCGCTGAGCGTATATTTGACCCAACGCTAAAGAGCGTCCCGGTGATTGTGCTATCTAACAACGATGGCTGCGCCATAGCGCGCAGCGATGAGGCCAAGGCCTTAGGGATCAAGATGGGCACTCCGCTGCATCAAATCCGCGAAAAGGTTGATGCCCATGGTATCCGCGTCTTCAGCTCGAACTACACACTCTATGGCGACATCTCTCGTCGGGTGGTTGAGGTCTACGAAGACTTCACGCCAAACGTCGAGATCTATTCCATCGATGAATGCTTCCTCGACTTCGTCGGGTTCAAGGACCGCACTGCACATGCCATGGCGCTGCGTGCAGCGGTCCTAAGAAGAGTAGGGGTACCAGTACGCATCGGCATCGCCCCAACCAAGACGCTTGCGAAATGCGCAAATGATATCGCCAAGAAGAACCCCATTTTTGCAGGGGTCTTGGATATGATGGATGAGAGCCTTGCGCGCTGGCTGTTACCGCGTGTGCCAGTCGGGGACATCTGGGGCGTTGGTCGCAAGACCACCGACAAGTTGAAAGCCCTGGGTGTACACACGGCAGCCGATCTTCGTGATCTGCCAATCCGGCAGGCACGGGCTGTTGGTACTGTGGTGCTGGAGAGGATCGTATTGGAGCTACAGGGTGAGGCCTGCCTCGCTTTTGAGGACGTAGAGCCACAGCGCAAAGGTATGGCTGTAACACGGTCAGCAGGCACTCCGATGACAGACTTCGACACGCTGTTCCAGGCGATTACCGCGCACGCATCACGGGGCGCTGAAAAGCTGCGCCAGCACGGTTTGGTCGCTGGCACGCTGACTGTGTTTTTCCACACCAATAAGCACCGGCCAGATCGCCCTCAGTATACCGCATCCAGAACAACCCGCATGACCCCGATGTCGTCAGATACCTTCGATCTCGTTGAGGCCGCACGACGCTGCGCGGAAGCCGCATGGCCTAAGTCGGACGTTAAAAGCTATGGCTTCACAAAGGCTGGTATCATGCTGAATGACCTGGTGCGGTTCGAAGATCGTCCTCAAACGCTCTTCGACCAAGCGCGTCCGAAATCCCCGGAGTTGATGAAGGCTTTGGATGACGTGAACGATAGGTTCGGGAAGAAGACGATGGTACTTGCGAGCGAAGGTATGAAGCAGGCCTGGCGACTGCGCGCAGATCATCGAAGCCCGCGCTATACCACGCGCATCGAAGACCTGCCGGTGGTGCGATAAGGGGGACTAAACCATCTGTCTTAGGAATGAGCTGCACTCTGACATAGCTATTTGTGTGCCATGTAGCAGACCCTGCTAACCAGTCATTTCCCTCGCGCCGCGGCCATCCTGCGCCGCTCAGCAAAAAAGGCCTTTTCCTCCTCTTCAGGGATTGGTTCACACATCTTTTCCACAAAACGATCCGACCAGATTGGGAATTCTTCTTCGGTTAACTGTGTCGTGCATAGTTTGCCGCAGAGAGCCGCTTCGATCTTTGCTTCATCTATCATGTTCAAACCCCTTCTGGTTTTGCCAAATGCGCAGATTTTTAACAGTTTGTGCGGAGCTGCGCAGTGCATTCAGAACCGATGCACTCAACATCACCGCCCTCATCAATGCAGAGCTTGTGCATTGCGATATTACTTCGCACGAAGTTCACATCTACAGTCAACATATTATGCACCCGGGCTTCGCTAAGGCCACGCTTGAATAGTGTGCGCCCAAGGCCGCGCCCCTGGTACGCGTCTTCGACAGATAGACCTACTTCAGCATGCGCGTATTCACCGAAATACAGTTCAAGCATCGCACGCGGGGCACTGTCTCTCTCGATCGCAAGCGTTAAGTCAGGCCGCGACTGCTGAGCGAAGCACGTTAGGGCTTCATCACTTATGCTACCCATAAATCGCTGTGAACGAGATGCCGCACTAAGTCGGCCGTAATGTTCGATGCGGCTTTGCTGTAAAGTTGACAGGCTCAGTGGCAATATCGCTGGGGACGAACGTTCCATGTTTTCTCCGATCTCAGTCCCGAGATGGGTGCTGATCGTACGGATAGAAGGCGCATAATCGAAGGTTGGGGATGCGCGTTGTGCATGGGTTCGGTTGGCCGTGTGGACCAAACGCGGCTATAGCTCGGTATGGCTCAGACCCTCTGAGGTGTCGCAGGCCATACATGCTGTCAGCAGACGCCAGGGGTTCAGGGGAGTGGCGAACAATGACCTGATGCACTCTGCACAAGAGGCTCTCAGCAGAGGCTGACGGCAGGACGAACGAAGCAAGAAGTGCGGAAGAAAAAATGGGTGGCTCTGCCGGGTCCTATTTTTTCTATTGTGAGCCATGGAAAATCCTTACGGGTTTTCTGTACCGCGGCAGCGTTCTTCAATTCGGTTTTGTCGCCCGAATGCATCGTTTGGTAGATTCACTGCAAGATTTGATTTTCTCTAAGGGATAAAACGCTGTTCGTTTGTCCAGCTGTTTTTGCGGCGCGATTTTACCTTACGGAAAGTCGGAGCGGCATCGCGCCCGGGGCCGCATCTCCTCTTCAGACAAGAATAGGAGAACGCAATGTCAGAACCTTTCAGGGAGTGTGCGAAATTTTGTGCCCTGACGCCTTTAGTTACGCCATGGGAAAGCGTTCTTCGAACATGATGGCGAGTTGGCTTTTGACGCGGTGCCACTC
>FUFK010043867.1_pt1 | contig 12976 bp, 23 predicted proteins | sample 1021851 | NCBI WGS metagenome assembly FUFK01 (sample SAMEA51879418, study PRJEB19060) | metagenome | reverse complement strand
AAGTTCAATCCCGTATTGATAAATTAACAAAAAAATTACGAGAATCAGAAAGACGTGAGNAAGCTGCTGTGCAATATGCACAGGGAGTTCAAGCTGAACAAGCTAAATTACAAAGCAAAGTTAAATCTCTTGATAGTGGATATTTAAGCGAGTTTTCAACACGTGTTGAAGCAGAAACAGCTGAAACTAAAAAAGCATTAAAAGCTGCTATGGACACTGGTGATGTTGATGCACAAGTAGATGCTAATCAAAAATTGGCAAGATTAGCAATTGAACATGAACGTGTTAAAGCAACTCAAGCACAACGTGAAAGATTAAAAAAAGAGATGGAAGCACGTGGTATTGACCCAAATCAACCACAAATGCCTCAACAAGCTCAACCTAAACCTCAACAACCAGCACCTCCCCCTCCTCCAGATCCAAAGGCAGAAGCGTGGGCAGAAAAGAATACCTGGTTTGGTGAAGATGAACCTATGACCTTGACATCTTTCTCAATTCATCGTAAACTAATGGAAGAAGGATTTGACCCGGCGTCTGATTCATATTATAGTGAAATAGACAAAAGGATGAGGGATACTTTTCCTCATAAATTTCAAAGTTCAACGCCGACACAGACGGTTGCATCTGTAAATAGAAGCAATCAACCTGCTAAGCGCAAAGGCACCGTGAGACTCACACCATCACAAGTTGCCATCGCAAAAAAATTAGGTGTGCCACTAAGCGAATATGCGAAATACGTGAAGGAGTAGGCATATGAATGATAAAGTAATGAAAACTAAACTACCATCACGCGAGTCAGAAACTAGGGCTAAACAAGAGCGTCCTAAAGTATGGACTCCACCGTCACAACTAGACGCACCACCTGCACCCGAAGGCTTTAAGCACAGATGGGTAAGGGCCGAAGCAGTAGGACAGATGGATCAAAAAAATGTATCCGCTAGACTACGNGAAGGATGGGAATTTGTCAGAGCTGATGAATATCCAACNAACGAATGGCCTCAAATTGATTCAGGTAAATATGAAGGTGTTATAGCTGTTGGNGGTTTAATGCTAGCAAGAATCCCTAATGAGATTGTTGAGCAGCGTAAACAATATTTTGCGAAAGTTACGCAAGATAAAGATGATGCGATTGCAAATGATCCTCTTAAGGAACAACACCCTAGCATGCCAATCTCGAAAGAGAGAAGCTCTCGCGTAACATTTGGTGGCAAGAAACCTAGTTAATAAGTTTCCTAACACATAGTTACACAATTTTAACACACTCGCGGTGAGTGTGTTTTTAAAAATTTTTTCAGGAGAAAAAATCATGGCTAATAATGATGCGCCATTTGGTTTAAGACCTGTAGGTGAATTAGGAAGCGGCATTCAAAATGGCGGTACTTCTAAATACAAAATTGCAGATGGCTATGCTACTGCGATTTACAAAGGAGATATCGTTAAGTTAGTTGCTGCAGGAACTATACAAGTTAGTGGAAACGCTGACACTGCGAACGTTGGAGTTTTCAACGGTTGTTTCTACAATGACCCTACTACACAAAAACCAACATGGTCAAACTATTACCCTGGTAGCATAACACCTACTGTGGGCGATATAGACGCGTTCGTTTACGATGATCCAAACATGCTCTTCGAAATTCAAGATAATGCAACTCTAGGACAAACTGCTGTTGGCGATAACGCTGACCAAGTTTATGCTGCGGGTTCTACTATCAATGGTCAATCTAAATCTGAGTTAGGTGCTGCTGCAGGCGGTGCTGCTCAATTAAGAATCATCAGAATTTCTGAAGATCCTGAAAACAGTGACATTGCTAGTGCTAATGCTAACTGGATTGTAAGATTCAACGAGCATCTGTACTATAACAATGGCACTGGCGTATAAACCTAAGGAGATATTGAACAATGGTTATTTCAAGAATGCAATTGGTCAAAGAACTCGAACCNGGNTTNAANGCNCTGTTNGGNTTNGANTACGACCGATACGAAAATCAAGACAAAGAAATATTCGATNCAGAATCATCTGATCGTGCTTTCGAAGAAGAAGTAATGCTTGGCGGTTTCGCTAACGCAGCTGTAAAACCGGAAGGTCAAGGAGTATCATACGAAGATGCTCAAGAAACTTACACTGCTAGGTATACCAACGAGACTATTGCTTTAGCTTTTGCACTTACAGAAGAAGCTGTAGAGGATAATCTTTACGACAAACTTAGCACTCGCTATACTAAAGCATTAGCGCGTTCTATGGCTAACACTAAACAAGTTAAAGCTGCAAACATTCTTAACAGAGCGTTTAACAACTCTTATCTTGGTGGGGATGCAAAGGAGCTTTGTGCGACTGACCACCCAACTCTTAGTGGCGACCAAAAGAACGAGCTATCAACTGCAGCTGACTTAAACGAAACTTCGCTTGAGCANATGTTAATTGATATTGCTGACATGAAGGACGAAAGAGGAATGAAAATTGCTCTTAGAGGTATGAAAATGATTATACCAGTAAACCTTCAGTTTGTAGCTGAGAGACTAATGAAATCTGCTGGTAGAGTAGGCACTGCTGATAATGATATCAACGCAATCAAATCAATGGGTATGGTACCTGAAGGATATGTTGTAAACAACTTCCTTACTGATACTGATGCGTTCTTCATTAAAACAGATGCACCTAATGGACTTAAACACTTTGTAAGAGCTCCAATTAGAACTGCTATGGAAGGCGATTTCGATACTGGTAATGTTAGATACAAAGCTAGAGAAAGATACAGCTTCGGCTGGTCTGACTGGAGAGGTATCTTTGGTTCACCAGGAGCTTAATTAATCTTTAAAGGGGCGAAATTAGTTCGCCCCTTTATCCTAGTAAAACAGTTACGTAGACTGGCTAGGCAGACGGTATAGAGACGACGTAACAAAAGGCCTATACAGCCAAAGGAGTACAAATGGGTACAACAACTTTTCAGGGTCCGGTTAAAACGGGTCCAGTAATTAGCGGAGCNACATCAGGTGGTTATCGNGGTAAAGATTTAACAGACACTAACTGGGTAACGAACTCATTAGCTCGTTATTTTCAAGAACCAACAGCGGCAGATACAGACGGTATTTGCGCTTCACAAACAACTTCAGCGGCAGCTAATTTGACATTGAATGGCGCTTTATGTGCTACTGTTAATGGCAATTCAATTTATGCACCAGCTCTTGGAAGTGCAGTTTCAACAACTGCTGACGGAGCGTGGGCAAGAAAAATTGGCGTTACAAGTGATGGCAATGATTCAGGAATTACTTTTACTATCACTGGAACAGATGTTAATGGTAAAGCTTTAAGTGAAACTATAACAGGACCAAATAGTGGAACTGTTTATACTACTGATAGTACAGCAGCTAACTTTAAAAGTGTAACTAAAGTTGCTACAAGTGGTGCTACCACTGGTAATATTACNGTGGGAACAGCNGCTGTGGCAGNAGATGTTTANTGCAGAGCGTTAGGAACTATTCCTTACCAATCTACCATTACTGGTATTAAGGTATGGGTNGCAGAAGCGTTTAATGCTGGAACAGCAGATCCAATGGAAATTGGAAAATCTGATGATCCGGATTATTTAGCAGACATTGCTACTGCTGTCATGCGTGCAGTTACAACTACTGGTAATACTGGTGGAGCTGTAACTGTGGATGCTACACAAAATGCAGTGTGGAAAAGTGTATCTCAATCAGAGACTGGTGCAGACGGAGTTTCTTATGACTCAGATGTACAAGCAGTATTGACTTATACTCCAACTGGAGCATTATCTACAGCTGGTCAAGCATGGATCAAGATTGACTTTATGCAAGGTAAAAACCTTGCTTCGGGAGATACTTGGTAAAATAATATAACCGTGGGTGGGGAGTAATGGCCCCACCCTTGTACAAGGGGAATTAAAAATGGCACAATACGTAAAAAAATTATTTGATGGAGATAGAAAAGCTATCTTTTCATTCACCGCTAAAATAGCATCTACTACAGCTGAAACATATAAAGTTGACGCATCTAATTTAAATGCAAGAGCTGATGGAACAGCTTGTACTTATGTAAATATAAATAGAATGTGGTGGAGTTCTAGTGTAACTGCTCCTGCTAAACCACTTATAATAGAGTGGGATAACAGTGGAACAAATCCAGTTGCATGGTCTTGTAATCATGCTCAGGATGTGGACTTTAGTTCTATAGGAACTTTACAGAACACAAAAGCAACTAACTATTCTGGCGATGTTATGATTAACTTTTCTTCTGTTACTAACGATGATACTGCTAGTATAGTTATTGAGTTTATAAAAGAATACGACGCTATCTCGTAGAGGTTTAAATGGCTTATTCAGGTACGAGAACATTTAACCTCTCGATAGAGGAAATTATAGAAGAAGCATTTGAAAGATGCGGTCTTGAAGTAAGAAGCGGTTATGATTTAAGAACTGCTAGAAGATCTTTAAACCTTATGTTTTCTGATTGGGCTAATCGTGGTTTAAATTTATGGACCATTGATTACGCAACACAAACAATGACTGCTGGTACAAATTANTATGCTGTTGATCAAAAAGTNGTAGATATTATTGANGCAACAATAACAACGACANCTAATGCNACTGCAAATTTAGATGGTGATNAAAANACTACAGATGTNGCAATTACTAAAATTTCCAGAACAGAATATATGAATTTAAGCAGAAAGAGAGAAACTAACACAGGTGATGCTAGACCAACACAATTTTGTTTAATTAATGGTCAAGTGACTGTTAATGGATCTACTAGCACAGGAAGACCTGAGCACGACATGACTTTATTTGTTTATCCTAACCCCGATAAAGCTTACATAATGAAATATTTCTATATAAATAGAATTATGGATGCAGGTGCATATTCAAATACTGCAGATGTGCCTTTCTATTTTCTTCCTTGTTTAGTTTCAGGATTAGCTTATTATGTTTCTTTAAAAAGAGCACCGCAGATGACTGCGGGATTAAAAGCGGTATATGATGAAGAATTTGAGAGAACCGCTGATGCTAACCGAGAAAGAGTCTCGTTTAGAGTTAAACCGGCGCAAGCGTATATACCATAGGAGGTAATATGCCAATATGTAAACATTGTGACCATGAATGTCATTGTAGCAACGGCGGATCATGCTGTGGTGGACAATGCAGTTGTGGAAACTGTGAATGTAAAAAGGAGGACTAATGAGTAACCCACGATGGAATAAACAGGCAAATACTCGTGATGCATCTACTAAAAAAATAGGTCATTACGGTAGAGGTCAAATAAGTACACCTTCCATTATTAAAAATGTTGGAGCAGCAACTGATAAAGGAAATGCACCAACAGGAACTAATAGAGAGTTAGGTGGAGAAGAAATTAAAATTGCTAAAGGGACTATTAGTGGAACGGCTCAAGGAATGGGTGCTGCCAAAAAAGGTGGTAAATATCATTGGGTTGGACCTAACGATAGTAAATGGTAGTATAATAAATGGCTTACGCTAAAGGAAAATATGCAATAGCTATTTCCGATCGTAGTGGATTACAATTTCCCTACAACGAAATGGTGCAAGAATGGAATGGTATGTGGGTCCATACAAGTGAGTATGAACCTAAGGCACCTCAATTAATGCCTCATGAACATATTCCAGATCCTCAAGCGTTAGAACATCCAAGACCTGCACGTATAGCACCAGCAACTACTCAATTACTTCCGCCAGATCCGTTTAGATTTACAGCTGGAAGTAAAAGTGTTTCTATTTTTGCTCCAGGCCATACTTATACAACTTCTGATACAATTATGTTTTGGNATGCANCAAATAGTGGAACTGAAGGAACCACAACCCAGTTTCAAGGAATGGGTGTAACAGGAACTAATCGTTTTGGTGTACCATCTTCAGAATTAACAGCAGCTGCAGGATTTACTCCAACAAGTGTAACGGATGATTTTATTAATATAACAATTACTTCTACTCCTTCTTCCACTGGTGCAGGTGGAGGAAATGTGGTATTTATTGGACCAACTACGGTGAGCGCATGACAACTTACACTGAATTAGTACAACAAATAAGAGATTACACTGAAACATCTAGTGATGTATTAACTGATACTATTGTCAATGATATTATTGAGCACACTGAAAACAAAATTTTAAGAGATATAGATTTACCTGTTTTTAGATCTTATCAATATTCTAACTTTACAGTAGGAAATGGTTTTATAACTTTACCTGGGGGAGGAACTACAATTCCTACTCAGTTTTCTGTTATAAGAAGTGTTATGATATATCCTGCTGCTGGCACAGGAGATAGAACATATNTAGAACAAAGAGATGTTACATTTATGAATGAATATTGGCCAGATAGAGATTCTACAGGAACACCAAAATATTATTCACAATGGGATTATAATACTATATATGTAGTTCCAACGCCAGCTACCGCTAATTATGTAGAAGTAGGGTTAATTAAATTACCTGACAGATTAACTTCTACAAATAGTAATACTTGGCTTGGTGATAACGCACCTGCACTTATGTTGTATGGCTGCCTTGTCGAAGCTTTCAAATATTTGAAAGGACCAGCAGAAATGCTGCAAATGTATAATCAATCGTATGAAATGGCTTTACAAGAAGTCGCTGCGCAACAAATTGGTCGCGGAAGACGTGATGAACATCAAAGTGGGGTTATTAGAATGCCACGTCCATCATTCTTACCAGGCTTTAGTAAACCAGGTCCAACAGGACCTATAGAAGGAGGACAATAAAATGGCAATATCATCATCAACTGTAACAACAAGTTTTAAAACTCAGGTGTTACAAGGAACGCACAATTTCACTGCTTCCAGTGGTGATACTTTTAAAATTGCTTTGTACACTAACTCTTCATCTTTAGCTGCTTCAACAGCTACTTATGGCGATGGTACAGCAACTAACGAAGTATCCGGTTCTGGTTATTCAGCAGGTGGAAATACTTTAACAAGTGTTACACCAGTAGCAGATGGAACAACTGCGGTATGTGATTTCGCAGATACGTCTTGGACTTCAGCAACAATAACAGCTTATGGCGCTTTGATCTATAACAGTTCAGAGAGTAATAAATCTGTATGTGTGTTGAATTTCGGTGGGGACAAAACTTGTACAAGTGGNACTTTTACAATTCAATTCCCAACAGCTGACGCATCTAATGCTATATTAAGATTAGCATAGGAATAACATGGCGTTAGTATTAAACGATCGTGTAAAGGAAACGACGACAAGCACTGGCACAGGCACTATAAATTTAGCAGGCGCTGTTTCAGGGTTTGAAGGTTTTGTAGCTGGAATAGGTAATTCAAATACTACCTACTACGCTATTGCACACCAAAGTGCAAATGAGTGGGAAGTAGGACTAGGAACTATTACAGACGCAGCACCGGACACTTTAACAGGTAGATCTGTAATCTCTAGCTCTAACAGCGATAGTGCTGTTGATTTTAGCGCAGGGACAAAAGATGTATTTTGTACGTTTCCAGCAAGTAAAACAATGGACATGACACTAACTACTGCAGGAGATATTTTGTATGCCTCCGCAAATAATACACCAGCAAGGTTAGCGAAAGGTTCAGCACTCCAAGTTCTACAGATGAACGCAGGAGCAACAGCACCAGAATGGGCAACATCAAGTGGCGTAAGTGCCGGCTTTGTAATTGCAATGTCTGTGGCGCTATGATATAGGTAAGGTATGGCACAGGATTTTGAAAGAGCTGTTGCAGCGGATGGTTCGGGAGACGTAGCTATTGGTACAACTGCACGTACTATAATAACTGCAAACTCAGACGACGCTATAATAGGCATAAGATTAGCAAACATAGTAACACAAACAATTCAAGCAGATGTCTATATTACTAGCTCAGCTAGTGGTGGATCAGCTGATTCTTACATTGTAAAAAATGTAAGCATTCCTCAAGGATCCAGTATAGAATTGATTGATGGTGGTTCAAAAGTTGTGCTTCAAAGTGGTGACGTTTTGAAGGCAAAATCTGATACAGCGAATAGTTTGAATGTTTGGGTATCATATATAGATAGTATAAGCACGTAGGAGAGTCATGGCGTATATAGGTCCAAGTAGTTCTGATGTATATAAAGCAATGGCAACTCAAACCATCACTGGTGATGGTTCTGCTCAAAGCTTTACTTTAGATCAATCAGTTTCTGATTCTTCTTCTGTAAGATTCGTAGTTAATAACGTTGTTCAAAAACCAGATGTAGATTACACTGCAAGTGGTACAACTTTAGGAACTGGATCTAGTACTTTAGCTGGATCTGATGCAGCATATGTAGTATTCTTAGGCGCAGCAATTGGTTACCAAACACCAGCTACTGGTAGNGTTGACCATACTGCAATTAACCCAAGCTTTAACGGTATGTATNTAAACTTAGCAACAATTACTTCAGACGTAACAATAACAGCAACACAAAACGCTTTTGTGGCTGGACCAGTTAATTACACTGGAACAGTGACAGTAGCAGGAACATTAACGGTTATATAATGGGAACTTTATTCGTAGACAAATTAGATCCACAAAGTGGAACATCATTAGAGCTTGGTAGTTCAGGCGATACAATCACAATACCATCAGGCGCAACCATCACAAATAATGGAACCGCTACAGGATTCGCAACGACACCTGTTGCAGGTACAGAAGCCTTTAGTGCAAAATTAACTGGTAATGATAATAATATAACAGATTCATCATGGTACAAAATAACATTTAATAATGAAGTATTTGATACAGGAAGTAACTTTGATACTTCTACTGGAAGATACACAGCTCCGAGTGCAGGTAAATATTTTTTTGGTGTAGCAATTTATGCTTGGGGCGGTAATAATTTTGATAATGCGGCTACCAGATTATATAAAAATGGTGTTAGTAATAGTGCTACTGGTAACTATTTTACTTATTCTGATGGAAAACATTTTTCAGAATGGTATCAAGAAGCTAGTCAAGTATTAGATTTAGCACAAAATGATTATATAGAAGTATACCAAAGACTAGATTTTTCAAGTGGAGCTGCAAACATAGATGCTGTTTCAAGATTTTTTGGATTTAAATTAGCATGATAACAATTTTAAAAGGAGGTCTATATGGCAAGTCTATCAACTAAAGTTAAGCTTTACTGCGAAGCGAACAGCAANACTGCTGATTTCGGTCCAGCAGGTAATGTGATTTTACAGGATGACTCTGACGGTAAAGGCCCGTATATAGCAAGCTGGAGCGTAGAAGGATTGGCACAGCCATCTGACTCCGACTTAGCGGCACATGATACGGCTGGCGATACTGAAGAGTCAAACAATCTTGTAAGAGCTACAAGAAAAGCGGCTTATGGTGATATCGGCGATCAGCTTGATGAGATATTTAAAGATATCGACGCGTGGAAAGCACGTATTCAAGGGATCAAAGATGCTAACCCTAAGTCTTAAAGGAGTAATATAAATTGAGTAAGATACAAGTAGATACTATAGATACTAGATCTGGGACAGCTACCATGACTATTGGTAGCTCGAACACGTCGACTATTGCCCTGAAGTCAGGAGCTACGCTTACCAATTTTCCTGCAAACACACCAGCTTTTGATGCTAGAGCATCAGCAAACCAAACTGGTTTAACAAGTGGTGGTTGGACAAAAGTACAATTCGATACAGAACTATTTGATACAGATAGTGCTTACGATAATGTAAATGATAAATTTACTGTTCCTGCAGGAAAAGCAGGAAAATATTTCTTTACTACTTTTGCTAAAATAAATTCTAATGGCGGAGGTGCTACACTTTTAGGAACTGGAATGAGATTTACTAAAAATGGAAGTAATGTAAAAGAGTCTATTCACTTTATAGCAAACGGTGCTAATAGTTCAGAAGGTAAAGGTGTTAATTGTGTTTTAGATTTAGCAGCTTCAGATTACATAGAAGTTTATGCTTACTATCAAGATAATGGTGGTGGAACAGGGTCAATAACTGGTGGCTCTGATTTTGACACATTTTTTACAGGATTTAAATTAGCATGAGCACACTAAAAGTAGATACAATACTCAAGCGTTCAGGATCTTCCATATCTATTGGTGAAACTGGTGATACTATAAATTTAGCAGGGGCATCATATGCAGCAGGGGATAACACTCCTTCGTTTGGAGCTACAGCTAGTAGCACACAAAGTATAAGCAATGGTGGATTTGTAAAAGTTACCTTAGATACTGAAGATTGGGATACAGACTCTGCATTTGATAGTTCTACAAATTATAGATTTACTGTACCAACTGGTGAAGGTGGGAAGTATGTATTTAATTATGGAGCTTATTTAGTATCTATGACAACGAATGGGTATTTTCAATTACAGTTATATAAAAATGGGGCAGAGTTAAGAGAGTCTGCTTTTAGAGCTTATATGTCGGCTACTGCAACCTCTTCAATGAACATAACTTCTAGTATTTGTGTAGATTTATCTGCAGCAGATTACATAGAATTTTATGTTATACAAGATAATTCAGATGGTGGTGGAGGGTCTCGTACTTTAAGTGATTCTAACTACAAACCATTTTTGACAGGTTTTAAATTAAACGGAGTATAACATGGCATTTGCAACGATAGACGTAACAAAAGGAATAACAGGGACACTGCCTATAGCTAATGGCGGCACTGGTGCTACAAGCTTTTCCCCTGGTAAAATTGGTCAAGTAGTTCAAGCTACATCAACTACTCAAACATATATTGCTTCAACAACTTTAACTGATACTACCCTAACGGCTTCTATAACCCCAACTGCAACAAATAGTAAAGTTTTAGTTATGATTTCACAAATATCTGCAACTGATAGAGATAGTTCAACTGCTTGGATAAAATATAAATTAGTAAGAGATTCAACTGATATTCACGAGTGGTCTAAGATATGGTGGATTGAAGCTGGAAGTGTTGGTGCTGTAAAAAATGGAGGTCTTACTTCTTTAGCTTATCTGGACTCTCCTTCAACTACAAGTAGTGTGACATATAAAACACAAGGTGCAATTAGCAGTACATCTGACAATGGTACAGCAAGATTTCAACAAGATAGTAAAGAGTCTTATATTCAATTATTAGAGGTGCTCGCATAATGGATAATATAAAAAAATTTGTAACAGCAGTTCGCAAGTTAAAAGCAGATACAGAAATGGCTTTTCATGGAGAAATTACAAATGAATCTGAATTTAATCAAGTACGATGGAAAACAGGTGAAGATTCTAATGGTAGTATGATTTCAACAACTACTTGCCCACATTCAGAAATTACATGGACAAAAGTAAAAGAAGAAATGGATAAATTATAATGGGATATATAGGACCAGGATTAGCATTTGGAGCGTTCGAGAAGCTCGATGATATTAGCTCAGGATTTAATGGATCCAATACAGATTTCAGCCTTCAGGTAGGGGGCAGTTCAGTGGAGATGGCTTCATTGAATCAATGCATTATTTCTATATCAGGAGTAATTCAGGAACCAAACAGTGCATTTACTTTTGGATCAACTAGATCAAGTATTGCTTTTACAGCACCACCTGCAGCTAGTGATACATTCTTTGGTATTTTACTTGGGAACTCTTTTGATGCTGGTACTCCAGCTGACGCGAGTATCTCGTATGATAAGTTAACTACAATCAATGGTGTGTATAGAAACGTACAGACTTTGACACAAAACTTAACTTTAGCTGCAAGTGATAATGCACTTGTTGCTGGGCCTTATACGGTACAGTCTGGCAAAACTTTAACCGTACCGTCAGGAGCAACGTTTGTAATCGTATGAGTAAAGTAGAAACAAATACAATAGATACTGTATCAGGATCTAATACTATGCAGATTGGTAGCACAAATACTGCTACGATAAATCTTGGTGTATCAGGAGATACAGTCAACATACCATCGGGTGTAACTATTGCTAATGCCGGGACTGCTACAGGATTTGGTGGAGATAATTCTCCTGCGTTTCAAGCGTGGTTAAGTAGCACACAAACAGTATCAAATAATACTTCAACTAAAGTAATTTTTAATTCTGAAGTATATGACTCAGATAGTGCTTACGATACTAGCACTGGCAGATTTACTGTTCCTTCTGGAGAGGGAGGTAAATATCTTTTTTATATAAGAGTATCTTTTGATTCAGAATCAGCGGGTGCCTTAGATAAATGTAATATAAATTTTAAAAAGAATGGATCAGGATTTGTAGAACAAGAAACTAATTTTACTAACAACCCAGTTAGAAAAGCACAAGTAGTGTGCCCGATAGTACTAGATTTAGCAGCGGCAGATTATGTAGAAGTTTTTGCTTTAATAGATTCTAGTAATTCATTAAAGTTTGAGGGTGGTTCATACAAAACTTCTTTTGGTGGACATAAGTTAATAGGGGTATAAATGGTATCACAACTTAAAGTAAACGAAATTATAAAACAATCTGGATCGTCAATATCTATTGGTGAGTCAGGAGATACAATTAATATTGGAACAACAGGGGATACAGTTAATCTTGCAGGGTCTGCGTATGCTGCGCCAGAAACTAATACTCCCGCTTTTTCAGCATATAGAGGAAGTAGTCAAAGTATTAGTAATGAAACTTATACTAGAGTTTCTTTCAACTATGAATTTTATGATACAGATAATGCTTTTGACCCAAATACAACACAAAGATTTACAGTTCCCAGTGGAAAAGCAGGAAAATATCATTTTGACACTATGGTAAGATTTTCACCATTTACAGGAGAAGTAAGAGTAGTACCTTATAAAAATGGTGGAGATTATGGTTTTCAATCAACTTACATAGGAAACAAACACACAACTGTTACATCTTCTTTTGATTTAGATTTAGTTGCAGGAGATTATATTGAAATATATTGTTGGCAGAATAGTGGTGGAAGTTTAAATTTATCTGCCGATACTACAGACCCAATTCTAACAACTTTTTCAGGATTTAGGATAATAACATGACA
>FUFK010042298.1_pt1 | contig 12976 bp, 13 predicted proteins | sample 1021851 | NCBI WGS metagenome assembly FUFK01 (sample SAMEA51879418, study PRJEB19060) | metagenome | reverse complement strand
AAAATAACTTAATATAAATATTACCCCAATATTTCTACTNATTATAAATTTATAGTATATCAGAAAACAAAATAANAAAGTAGAAATTAGCATTACGGGAATATCTAGACTAAGAAAAGATTTTGGTACTAACAAATCATTAGGAGCTGAAAAAATTGCTGATGCGCCAATAATTCCAAAAATGTTAAATATATTTGAACCAATTACATTACCAACAGCAATTTCAGAATGCCCTTTCTTAACTGCAATTATTGATGCAGCTATTTCAGGTAAAGATGTTCCTATTGCNATAATTGTTAGACCAATAAGTGTTTCCGGAACCTCAAAAATATAGGCAATTTTAACTGCAGAGCTAACAACTGCTTCAGCTGAAATAATTAACAAAAAGATACCAAAAAAAATTAATAAAATAGATTTTCCCACAGAGAAACTATTTTTATTATCAATTTTGTTTTGGTTTTTGTTATCACGTTTTGAAATATAGGCAGAATACGAAAGAGTTATTATGAGGAACAAAATAAAGATTAAACCACTATAAAAGGATATTTTTTTTATTCCTATGCACATTATAAAGAATGTTAAACTTGAAACAAATAACCAAAAAATATTAGTATTGAAATTTTTTTTTGTTAAAGATATTGGACTTATTAATGATGCTAAACCTAAAACAAGTAGAATATTTGATATATTACTACCAACTACATTTCCCCATGCGATACCTGGTGATTTATCAAGAACGGCATTGATCGAAACTACTAATTCTGGAAATGATGTTCCCAAAGCAATAATTGAAATTGCGATAAACTGGGGTTTTACTTTAAATATAGAAGCCACACTAACTGAACCAGCAACTAATTTCTCACCTCCATAGAAAAGTCCGAGAAGGCCAATAAAACAAATAAAAATGTTAATAATTATATTTTCCATTGGATAATTAAGTAATCAATTTTTGTTGAAATAAATAAGATGTAGGCCAATTTTAAAAAATACTTATAATTAATTATAAGCTTTTGCAATCTGATCCATCTCTGGAAAAACAGTCTCAATTTTGTCAAACATTTGATTTATTTCATCTTCTGTTATGATTAAGGGTGGGCAAAAAGCAATTGCATCTATAGGTAGAGCTCTTAAAATTACGCCAGATTCATGAATTTTTTTTACTGCAGTAGCAGCAAATTTATGTGCTATGTCTATTTTTTCTCTTTTTGTACCTGGTTTTACAAATTCAGCAGCACCAATTAATCCTATTGATCTCACATTCCCAATACACTCATATTTCTGTAAACGAGAAATCCTTTTAGAAAAAATTGTACTTACCTTTTTAACGTGATCAATAATATTCCTTTTCTCCATAATTTCTAAAGTCTTCAAAGCAACTGCAGAAGAAACAGGATGACCTGAATAGGTATACCCATGACCAAATTGCCCCAATTTTATTGCCTGCTTTTCAACTTCATAAGCAATATTTTCTGACATCAGTACTGCTGAAATTGGTGCATAGGCAGAAGATAATCCCTTTGCACAAGTTATAATATCAGGTTCAATATCAAAAGTCTGGCTTCCCCACATATTCCCAGTTCTTCCAAAACCACAGATAACTTCATCTGCTATAAATAAAATATTATTTTTTTTAAGAACCGGTTGCACTAAAGCAAAATAATTTTTTGGTGGAATAATCACACCACCTGCACCCATCAAAGGTTCGGCAATAAATGCCCCTATATTTTCAGCACCTTCAATTTCAATAAGTTTTTCAAGATCACTAACCAAACGATTGCAAAAATCTTCTTCAGTCTCATTGTCATTGGAATTTTGAAAATAATGTGGCCAAGTAGTATGTATTGCAAAATCAAGGGGTAAACCAAAACCTTTTTGGGCGTAATCTAAAGCAGTAAGGCTTGCAGCAGCTAATGTAACACCATGATAGCTTCCTTTCCTACTAATAATCTTTCTTTTTTGTGGATTTCCCAAGGAAGCATGATAGTACCATACAATTTTTATTGCTGTATCATTTGCTTCAGAACCAGAATTACAAAAAAAGATTTTTTTTAAATTATTAGGAGCAACTTCAATGAGTTTTTCAGATAAATTAATAGTACTTTCGCAAGTTTTTCCAGTAAAAGAATGATAAAAAGGAAGTTTTTTCATCTGTGAAATTGCCGCTTCAACTAACTCAATCTCATTGAAACCTAATGAAGCACACCAAAGACCGCTCATACCTTCTATATAACTGTTCCCATCAATATCTTTGACCTCTACTCCTCTACCAGATCTAAAAACTTGAGGACCATTTTCTTTAATAAGTTCTGGATTAGTGTAGGGTTGCAGTTGGTAATCTATGGATTTAAATTCCAAAGAATTTTTTGAACTTTTATTTTGTATATTCATATCAATATCATGTTATCTTACTAGATTAAGGTTAATCTTAATTTAAATCAAATTACAACTAATTTAATTACTAAATTTTTAAACATAATTTTCTGAAGTATTATTTAGTTTTATTTAAAAAAATATAGTAGAGATAATAATTAATTTTATAAAAAATCATAGAGAATTAAATAAAATAAAATTATAAAAATGGACAGAAAAACTATAGAATTTTATAATAAAAATGCCCATAGATACGCTGAATGGCGGTCAAAAGAGTCTGCAGATTTATCCCAGAGAATATTTTTAAATGAAGTTAAATTAAATGGAAAGATTATTGATTTGGGTTGTGGTACTGGAGAAAAAGCAATCTGGTTTAATAAGAAAGGATTAAAAGTTGATGCAGTAGATGCATCGCTTGAGATGCTAGAAAAATTTAAGCATTTTAAAGATATCAGTACTAAACAAATTGATTTGAGTAAAATAATGTTTTTAAAAAAGTATGATGGGGTATGGGCATCATTTTCTATTCAGCATTTGGAAAAAAGTATACAGGATAGATTATTTAAAAAAATTGCAAAAACTTTAAATAAAAATGGAATTTTCTATATTGGAATTCATGAAGGCAATAAAAGCTATAGGGACAATTTGCATAGACTCTATGTACCAAGATCCGAAACTGAATTAAAGAAAATTTTAAAAAAAAATAAACTACAGATTTTTAATCTTTTTAAAGAAAAAAATTTCAGTTTTGACAATAAACCAATAAAAATTATGCACATTTTTTCTAAATTAATATGTTAATTCCTACTTTTTTTGCTAAAAACAGGTAAAACATAAGAAAAGTCCTTTCCTTGCCCTCCCTCCTTCATTAATTCTTCATAGATTTGCATCGCATGTAGACCAAGTGGCGTATGTGAATTAGTTTGTTCCGCGGCATTTTGTGCTAGACTTAAATCTTTTAGCATCAGATCAGAAGAGAAACCTGGCTCATAATTATTATCAGCTGGTGTTTTAGGTCCAATTCCGGGAGCTGGGGAGTATGTATTTAAAGCCCAACAACTCCCTGATGAGTTAGAAGAAACCTCATACAATTTNTCGAAGTCTAACCCTATTTTTTCTGCTAATGTAAAAGCTTCACNGACACCAATCATTGATATCCCTAAGATCATATTATTACACATTTTAGCTGCCTGACCTGAACCAGATTTGCCACAATAAANTGCCTTTTTGCCCATTATTTCAAATAATGGTTTTACTTTCTCAAATGCCTTTTGATCTCCTCCAACCATAAAGGTTAAGGTACCATCTTTAGCACCAACTACTCCTCCAGAAACAGGTGCGTCTAAAGTTTGTAATCTGTGTTTTTTCGCAAGTTCTGCAATTGAGTGTGTACTTTTGATATCTATAGTAGAACAATCTATCATTATTCTAGAACTTATACTTTTTGCTACAATTTCTTTGTAAACTGCAGAAACTTCCTTCCCACTAGGAAGCATTGTAAATAATACATCATTGTCTATAAGGAAATTTTCAAAACTATTTGAAATTTTAATTACAGTATTGATATTTTTTTTTATATCAAATCCTGTAACTTCATAACCTGCTTTTTGCAAATTTTCTGCCATTGGCAAACCCATATTTCCTAAGCCAATAAATCCTATTTTCACTTTGTTTCCTCCTAATTAAATTTTTAATTCACTTGCACTACTCAAAGGTTTTAGTAAATCAGAGACTTCTTGAATAGGAACCTCCTCAATGTTGGGATATTTCCAGACAGGGTTTTTATCTTTGTCAATAATCATTGATCTTATTCCCTCTTGAAAATCAGTGTATTCTTGTGCTCTAGAAGTAAATCGATATTCAATTTTAAGTGCTTCTTTTACTGATAGATAAATTTCTGGCATTTGAAGCATATGATAAGATGTTAAAACAGATAACGGTGATGCACTAAGCATTTTTTTTAAACTATGGACGAATACTGGATTCATTTCCATTTCTTCAATAATCAAAGATAATTTATTTATAGAAAATAAATCAATTATTAATCGTAAATTTTTTTTAAGTGGTGAATTTAAACTTTCTCTTTTGAATTTATTCAAAAAAGTTGTGTCACCAGTTTTTATTAATTTTGACTTGGCCTCTTCCCAATATTTTTCTTCAACAAAAAAATCTGCAAAATTTGTGAAAATTGCATCATCAGCTTTCATATGAGAACCAGTAATTCCAAGATAAATACCTAGTTCTTTTGATTTTCTAGTGAGTAGAAAAGAACCACCAACATCTGGTACCAAACCAATACCACATTCAGGCATTGCTATAATACTAGTATCTCCAACTATACGATGACTGCCATGACAAGAAATACCTACCCCACCACCCATTGTAAAGCCCTGCATAAAAACAACATATGGTTTGGGATAATTCGCAATTAAGAGATTTAACCGGTACTCATCAGCCCAGAATAATTTTCCAAATTTATAGTTTCCAGAAACTCCATGTCGGTATAAATCCGAAACATCTCCTCCAGAACAGAATGCTTTGTCACCATTTGAGTCGACTAAAATTAACTTAATTTTTGTATTTTCTTTCCATGAGATCAAAGCCTTTTCAATTTCTAAAATCATATCATAGGTCAAAGCATTAAGTGCTTTGGGCCTATTTAAAGTTATGTGACCAACATGACCATTCTTGCGGATAAGAATATCTTTCATTCGAATTTCACTTCATTTAAGAGAATTTCTCGCAATTATTAGTTGCATAATCTCATTTGTGCCTTCCAAAATCTGATGTACTCTCAAATCACGAACAATTTTTTCAATACCATAGTCAGTCAAATATCCGTAACCACCAAGAAGTTGTAATGAATTATTCGCTATATTGAATGCATTATCTGTCACATATTTTTTTGCCATAGCGCAATAAACACCAGCATCAGATTTATCATTATCCAATTTCCAAGCAGCTTCTCTCAAAAAAATTCTTGATGAATTAATTGCAATTTCCATATCGGCAACTTTAAACTGCAACCCTTGAAAATCGGATAATCTTTTACCAAACGCTTTTCTCTCTTTTATATAATTTTTTGCAATATTAAGTGCTGATTGTGCGCCACCTAATGCTGCTGCTGCAATATTTAGGCGTCCGCCATCCAAACCACTCATAGCATAAATGAAGCCCTTATTTTCCTCTCCTAATAATTGCTCAGAAGAAATACTACAATCATCAAATATAACTTGGGCGGTAGGCTGAGATTTCCACCCCATCTTTTCTTCATTAGAGCCAAAACATAATCCCTTAGTATTTTTTTCAACTAAAAGTGCTGATATGCCATGAGGACCAGCCTCTCCTGTTCTAACCATAGTAAGATATATATCAGAAAAAGCTCCACCAGAAATAAATGATTTGGTCCCATTTACTCTAAAACCTTCATTAGTCTTTTCAGCTTTAGTTGACAAAGCAGCACTATCAGACCCTGAATCTGGCTCAGTTAAGCAATAAGAACATATTTTGTCCATACGTATCATTGGATGCAAAAATTTTTCTTTAACATGCTGATTTCCATATTGTGAAATCATCCAAGCACACATATTATGTATAGAAATAAAGGAGGATACAGAGGGACAAGCCATTGCTAAAGCTTCAAAAACCAAAGTAGAATCTAAACGTGAAAGACCTGAGCCACCATCTGCATCATTAACATAAAGTGATCCAAAACCTAATTCTCCTGCTTCTTTAAGCACTCCTCTTGGTATTAAACTTTTTTCCCATTCTAATGCAAAAGGTGAAATCGANCTTTGACCAAATTCATAAGCAGTTTCAAAAATAAGTTTTTGCTCTGAAGATAGAGAGAATTCCATTATAAAAGTTCGTAATTTATAAGTTTAATCCATTGTTGGTATAGAAAACTTTGCACCCTCTTTAATACCTGTGGGCCAGCGGGATGTTATAGTTTTAGTTCTTGTGTAAAATCTAAATGCGTCTGGTCCGTGCTGATTTAGATCACCAAAAGCAGATTTTTTCCAACCCCCGAAAGTGTGATAGGCTAAAGGAACAGGAATAGGAACATTTATTCCAACCATTCCAATATTTATTCTATTTGCAAAATCTCTTGCTGTGTCACCATCTCTTGTAAATATTGCTGTACCATTACCATATTCATTATCCATGGCAATTGAAAGTGCTTGTTCATAATTTTCTGTCCTAACAGTAGAAAGAACAGGACCNAAAATTTCTTGCTTATATATATCCATATCTGTTTTTACATCATCAAATAAACAGGCACCCACAAAGAAACCCTCTTCATAGCCCTGCATTTTGAAATTTCTACCGTCAACTACAAGCTTTGCTCCATTCTCAACTCCAGAATCTACTAAACTGAGAATTTTTTGTTGTGCTTGCTTGGTTACTACAGGCCCAAAATCTACCTCATTCTCTGATGTATATGGTCCTATTTTTAATGCCTCAATCCTTGGTATAAGTTTATCTATTAGCTTGTCTCCAGTTTCTTTTCCAACAGGTAAAGCAACTGAAATAGCCATACATCTTTCACCTGCTGCGCCATAACCAGCACCAACAAGTGCATCAGCAGCTTGATCTAAATCTGCATCAGGCATTACAATCATATGATTTTTTGCACCACCAAAACACTGAACTCTTTTACCGTTTGAACAACCTTTGGAATAAATATACTCAGCAATTGGTGTAGATCCTACAAAACCAATTGCTGAAATATCTGGATTATCCAAAATAGCATCTACTATTTCTTTATCACCATTAACAACTTGAAGGATGCCTTCTGGCAAACCAGCTTCAAGCAATAAATTTGCAAGCATCATTGGNACTGAAGGGTCTCTCTCAGATGGTTTCAGAATAAAAGCATTACCAGCAACAATGGCTGGACAAAACTTCCACATTGGTATCATTGCAGGAAAATTGAATGGAGTAATTCCAGATACCACTCCAAGAGGTTGTCGCATAGAATACATATCGATCCCAGGACCTGCGCTGTCAGTAAATTCACCTTTGAGCAAGTGAGGCGCTCCAATACAAAATTCTGCTACCTCTAATCCTCGAATAATATCTCCTTTTGCATCAGGGATTGTTTTACCATGTTCAGAAGACAAAACAGTTGCTAATTCATCCATATCCCTATGCAATAGATCGATGAATTTCATTATAACTCTTGCCCTTTTTTGAGGATTAGTTGCACCCCATGCTGGCTGACTTTCTTTAGCCTTTTTAACGGCTTCATTTAATTCAGAAGCTAAACCCAAGGAAACTTTTCTTTGAATTTCACCGGTGGCTGGGTTAAATATATTCGCAGTTTTTTTAGAACTACTACTAACTTCACGACCGTTGATAAAATGGCCAATTACTTTCATATCACTCTCCCCGAAATCCTTTGGTTTATTAAATCAATATTGATTAAAAATTATTTAATTAAAAAATTTGAATGAATCAAATAGAATCAAATTGGACAAAAGCTATANTCACATTTTATTTGTTTATTTGTAAGTAGATTTTANAAAATAAACATATNNTGTANATTATACCAANATAGTATAATTTACTAAATAATNATTTATAGCTTAATTATTACCTAACTTTAAAAAAACATAAAAACAAATTTATGAATTAATAATATAATTTTTAAGGTTTTTAAATCGTCAAATATATAATTTTAAAACCAAGGTATCAATGGTACATCAAATGTTGAACAACTAGATAATACTAATAAAGAGGTCACAATTAAATAATTCTTCATAACAAATCCTCAAATAAAATTAAAATAACTTTTTATTGTTTAAATCATTTTATACTTGTCGTAAATGTAAAACTAATTAATTTTTTAATAAATCTAAGATTTTTGATTTAATTTTCCTTGAATTAGGATTAGTAAAAGCCCCAAAACTGGCTACAAACATACCATCTTTATTAAGTAAAACTTTGTTAAAATTCCAAACAGGTCTAAAATTATGTTTATCAGCTAACCACTTAAATAATGGATGAGCATTACTTCCCTTGACCTTTGTAATTGTAGTCATCGGTAGTGTTAAAGAAAAATTTGTATCACAAAATTCTTTTACCTTGTCATTATTATTAAATTCTTGGAAAAAATCTTGTGAAGGTATCGCTAATACTACTAAACCACTTTCAGATAATTCATCATGAAGCTTTTGTAATTCACTATATTGTCTTGTAAAACCACAATTTGAAGCAGTATTTGTAATAAGTATAGGACGACCTTTGAAATCTCCTAGGTTAATATATCCTCCATCAATAGATTCAAAATAAAAATCATTCATGTCTATATATTCATTAACATTTGCATTAATTGGAAAAGAAGAAAACATGGTTAGACCTAAAAAAAGAATAATTTGTCGAAGATTACTGATCATATCATTTATATTTAATAGTTAGAATAAGACAAATAATAAATAATTTGGCAAATTCAAGATTAATACAATTTAATTTATAACTCTTATGTAAAAATGGTTTGAAGATTAGTATAAAAAAAATTTTGCCTTTATAGTCGATTAGATTTTTCTTGCAAACCAGATTGGTTAGTTCTTCCTTTGAGGACGTGTAAAATATCTTCAAAATCAACATTACAAAGTTCAAGTAGCACAAAAAAGTGATAGATCAAATCAGCAGCTTCCTGTTTTAAATTATCATCTTTTTTATTCAGGGCTGCTATAATAAGTTCAACTGACTCTTCTCCAAATTTTTTACAACACTCTTCCAATCCCTGATTAAATAATCTAGCTGTGTAGCTTTTATTAGCATCACCATTTTTTCTACTTTTTATTAATTGAATTAAATCATCTAAAACCATCACTTTACATCCTNACTGGGATTCCTTCACTTCTAAGATAAGATTTAACTTGTTTAATAGATATTTCTCCAAAATGAAAGATTGATGCAGCAAGAATAGCTGAAGCTTTACCTTTTTCTAGTACACTTTTAAAATGCTCTAATTTTCCAGCACCGCCTGACGCAATAACAGGAATATTCAATGAATCAGATATTAATTTAGTCAGCTCTATATCATATCCATCTTTGGTCCCATCTTTATCCATTGAAGTTAAGAGAATCTCACCTGCACCTCTCTCTTGCATATCTTTTGCGAATGAAATTGCTTCAATTCCAGTTTCTTTTGTTCCACCATGAGAAAAAATTTCCCATTTATCATTTTTTGTTTTTTTTGCGTCAATAGCTACTACTATACACTGACTTCCAAATTTATTTGCAGCTGTTGAGATTATATCTGGGTCTCGGATTGCTGCTGAATTAAAACTTACTTTATCAGCCCCATTCAAAAGCAGATGTCGTATATCTTCGATAGTCCGAATCCCTCCTCCAACTGTTATAGGAATAAAACATTTTTCAGAAGTCTTTCTTACAAGATCTAGTGTAACATCTCTATTTTCTAGTGTTGCTGCTATATCCAGAAAACAAATCTCATCTGCACCTAATTCATCATAGACTTGTGCGGTAAGAACTGGATCTCCAGCATCTTTCAAATTTTTAAAGTTAACACCTTTTACGATTCTACCATTTTTTACATCAAGGCANGGAATAATTCTGATTTTTAACATATTAATTCAACACTCTTATTGCTTCATCAATTTTTATTTTCTTATCATATAAAGCTCTTCCACATACTATTCCATTTAGTTTTGAACAGTCTTTTTTTAATTTCTTCAAATCAGAAATTGAAGAAACTCCACCAGATGCAATTATTGGAATAGAAATACATTCCAATAACTTTTTTGTGCCATTAATATCTGGTCCAAGCATCATTCCATCTTTACTTATGTCAGTATAGATGATTGCTGAGACTCCAACATCTTCAAAAGATTTTGCCAAATCAAAAACAGACATGTTAGATTTTTTTACCCATCCTTCTACCATTACATTACTATTTTTTGCATCTATGCCTATAGCTATTTTATTAGGAAAATGTTTGCATGCTTTTTTCACTAATTGGGGATCACTTAATGCAATAGTACCTAAAATAATTCTTTGAACACCAACTGAAATTAAATGTTCAATAGTTTTAAAATTTCTTATTCCACCACCCAGTTGTATTGGAATTGGAACATTATTGATGATTTTTTTAATTATTGTTTGATTTACTAAAGATTGAGATAATGCACCATCTAAATCAATTAAATGAAGCCACTCACATCCTTGATCTACAAATGATTTAGCCTGTAACAGTGGGTCGTGATTAAATACAGTCTCTTTGTTCATTTTTCCCTGTATTAACCGAACGCACTTACCATTTTTTAAGTCTATTGCTGGGTATAAAATCATTATTGTCTCCTACTGTAATAATTCATATATCCTTGTAATAATTCTATCAATGTTTTATGATAAGAAAAAATTTGGAGAAAATTATGAAAACTTTATTTATTTCTTTTATTACCTTATTGTTTTTTTCTGCATCTTTACAAGCAGATGTTGTAACTGGGATTTTCCAAACTGAAAAAAATGAAGAAGGTAATTATTTACATGTGAAATTTGGTGCATGTGCTAAAGATAAGAATAAAACTTGCGGAACAATAAAAACAGCCTTTAGGAAAGGTGCAAAAAACAGTGGTTATGAAAATCTTGGTAAACTTATAGTTTGGGATATGATAGATAAAGGTGATGGTCAATATGCCAATGGTAAAATTTGGGACCCTAGCAGTAATAATGATGATGGATCCAAAAAAATTTATAACTCTAAAATGAGTCTTTCCGGTAACACATTAAGCGTAAGTGGATGTATATTAATTTTTTGCAAAGCACAAAACTGGACTAAAGTAAATTAAGGAGACCAGTTCATAAAATTTTCAATAAAAGTTTGACCTGTTTTTTGACTTTTTTCTGGATGGAATTGTGTTCCACAAATATTATCTTTAGCTATAATTGCTGTAATTTCTCCTGAGTAATTTACATAAGCTAGTCTGTTACTAGGGTTTTTAAGCTGAAGATGATAAGAATGAACAAAATACATGTCATCTTCAGAAGTTAATTTTTTTGTAAGAGGGTGTTCTCTATCGAATATAAGTGAGTTCCAACCCATATGAGGAATTTTTATATCTTTGTTTTTGCGACAAATTTTTTTAACTTCGCCCCCTAACCATCCAAGTCCAGGAGTATTAACAACATTCTCATGGCCATAATCAGCTAACAGTTGAAACCCAACACATATACCTAGAAAAGGAACACCATCTTTTAATACCCTTTCAGTGAGATTATAATACAAATCATTATTTGATTTTAAACCTGTTAAGCAGTCATTGAAGCTACCAACACCTGGTAATACTACTTTGTCTGCGTATCTGACAAGTTTTGGATCGGCAGTTACTGTAACATGACCCTTTTTATTTAAGTTGGCTACCTTCTGAAAACTTTTTAAAGCCGAATGCAAATTACCTGAACCGTAATCGATAATTACAGTTTCCATCACTACAAAGATCCTTTAGTAGAGGGAATTATTCTAGGCTTTCTTGGATCAATTGAAAGAGCAGTTTTAATTGATTGAGCAACCCCTTTAAATATTGCTTCTCCAATATGATGACTGTTAATCCCATGAACCATTTTAATGTGTAAAGTAATTCCAGCATTCATAGTAAAAGATTGGAAAAATTCAGAAAATAACTCCGTATCAAAATTTCCTACTTTTGAGGTAGGAAAATTTACTTCCCAAAATAAATAAGGCCGTCCAGAAAAATCAACAGCTACTTGTACTAATGCATCATCCATTGGTAATAAAACTGAAGCATATCTATTAATTCCTTTTTTATCTCCAAGGCACCTCTTTAATGTTTCACCTAAGCATATTCCTACATCTTCAACTGTATGATGATAATCAATATCTATATCACCTTTCGCTTTAATTTTTAAATCCATTAAAGAATGTTTTGCTAACTGATCTAACATATGATCAAAAAAACTGATTCCCGTATCTATTTCTGACTTTCCAATACCATCTATATTTANTTGTATACTTATATCGGTTTCATTAGTTTTTCGAACATATTTTTCTTTACGCATAAAGTGCTCCAAATTTGAAAAAAAAAATTGCAGTAAAGAATACAAATAGCATCCTCTAATATCTTTAAAAGCTTAATAGCTAAAATTCAAATATTTTATTAAAAAGTGTTGATTAATTATATTTTAATTTTAAAGCTCTTTGAGCTAATTCAGGATCTAATTTTAAAAAGGCCTGAAAATTAGTTAAGTAAATTTCGCCTGTTAGTTCCTCCAAAAAATTGGTTCTTTTAAGTTGATCCATTACTGGTCCTTTTACTTCGCTTAAATGTAATTTAACTCCAGCCTCATTTAATCTATTATTTATAAATTCTAGACTTTCTAAAGCACTTGAATCTATATAATTAATTGCAGAACACATTATAATTATGTGTTTAATTTTTTTGTTGTTAATGACAGATTTATATATTGAATCTTCTAAAAATCTAGCATTTGGAAAATATAGGCTCTCATCGATTCTTAAACAAATAGCTTTTTTGCTTGAAACCACCATATGTCTATTCACATTGCGATAATGCTCTGTTCCTGGAACCTGTCCAACTTTAGCAATATGTGGTGTGGA
>FUFK010045752.1_pt1 | contig 12980 bp, 11 predicted proteins | sample 1021851 | NCBI WGS metagenome assembly FUFK01 (sample SAMEA51879418, study PRJEB19060) | metagenome | reverse complement strand
GCCAAGGCGGAGCTCGACTACAGCAATCTCACCTCACCCTCCGCCGGCACGGTCGCTGACGTGAAAGTGAAGGTGGGCGACGTGATTCAGCAGGGCCAGGTGTTCACCAGCCTNGTGCAGAACAACGAACTGGAAGCNCGTGTGGAGGTGCCGGCGGTGTTCTCNACGCGTCTNNCNCTNGGGCAGCCNGTGTTGCTCAGNGCNCCNGGCAGTGANGANNTGATNGCNACCGGGNAAGTCGGNTCGATTGANCCNNGGNTNAACAAGCAGACNCAGGGATTGTTGGTGAAGGCGGTCTTCCCGAACACCGATGGGCTACTGAAGGATGGCCAGCGTCTGCGCACCCGGGTGCAGATCAAGGCTGAGCAACAATTGGCCGTTCCTTTCGCCGCTGTCACCCAGACCTCCGGTCAGAGCTTCGTCTTCCGTGTCGGCAGCTTTGCGGAACTCAAAGAGAATCCTGGCAAGGCTGATCTCGAGAAGCTGGAGAAGGGAATCAAGGCCGGCAAACTCCCCGCTGATGCCAAGTTCGCCCTGCAGACGCCGGTCACGGTGGGCGAATTGGAGAACCAGCTGTATCCGATCACCAAAGGCCTTGAAGCCAATCAGATGGTGGCCACAACCAATCTGCTCAACCTGAAACACGGCATGCCAGTGCTGGTGCAACCCGCCAAGGCGAACTGAGGTTGATCGATGTCTGCTTCCAATAATTTCATCACCCGGCCGGTTCTCAGCACGGTCTGCAGTCTGCTGATCGTGATCGTCGGCTTGATCGCGATTCCGATCCTGCCGATCGAAAACCTCCCCGACATTGCTCCTCCCACGGTGAAGGTGCAGGCCACCTACGTAGGTGCCGATGCGGTTGCTGTTGAGCAGGGGGTGACCTCCGTGCTCGAGCAGCAGATCAACGGGGTGGAGAACATGGACTTCATCACCTCCAACAGCTCGTCGGACGGTGTGAGTTCGATCTCCGTGTCGTTCGACAGTGGCACCGACGGCAACATCAACCAGGTGAACGTGCAGAACCGCGTCTCCCTGGCAGAACCTCAGCTTCCGGAGGAGGTGCGTAAGTCGGGTGTCACGGTCAATAAGGCCTCCAACTCGATCCTGCTCGTTTACAACTTCGTCAACGAAGACCCCGCCAAAACCGAATATTCGGTGGAGACGATCAGCGGTTATCTCGACAAGAACCTCACCGACAACGTCAAACGGGTGAAGGGCGTCGGCGATGTCACCTACTTCGGCAACCGCAAGATCGCCTTCCGCCTTTGGCTGGACCCCGAGAAGCTGACCGCCAACAACCTCACGGCCACCGATGTGGTCAACCAGCTGCGAAGTCAGAACCGTCTGGTGCCTGCCGGCAAAATCGGCGGCGCCCCTGCTCCTGAAGGTCAGGAATACACCTTCACGGTGCAGCTGCAGGGACGTCTTACCAGCATCCAGGAGTTCGAAAACATCATTCTCAGAACCACTGATGCCGGTGGCTTGGTGCGGCTCAAGGATGTGGGCCGCGTTGAGCTCGGCGGTGAGACATACGGCATTGATGCCATGGATCTCAAAGGCACACCTTCCGTTGGCATCGCGATTTACCAGCTCTCCGGAAGCAATGCCATCGAGGTCTCCAATGGCGTCAAGGAAGTGCTCAATGAGTTCGAGCAAACCCTGCCGGTTGGCCTCGGGGTCCAGAAGATTTACGACACCACCGACTTCATCAACCAGTCGATCAAAGGNGTGACCAACTCCCTTCGGGACGCAGTGATCCTGGTGGTGCTGATCCTGTTCCTGTTCCTGCAGAACTGGAAAGCCACGTTGGTTCCGGCCATTGCGATTCCGGTGGCCTTGATCGGCACTTTTGCCCTCGTGCTGGCCTTCGGTTTCTCGCTTAACCAACTCACGCTGTTTGGTCTTGTGCTGGCCACCGGCCTTGTGGTGGATGACGCCATCACCGTGGTGGAAGACACCTCCGCCAAGAAGGCGGAAGGGATGACCTCGGTGCAGGCCGCCATGGACACCATGGATGAGCTGTTCGGGGCTGTGATTGCCACCTCCCTGGTGAAGATGGCGGTGTTCCTGCCGGTGCTGTTTTTCCCNGGTGCCACCGGCACCATCTACAAGCAGTTCGCCGCCACGATCCTTTTCTCGATCGGCATCTCCACCTTCAACGCCCTCACCTTCTCGCCGATGCTGTCGGCCCTGCTGTTGTCTCGCGAGACCAAGGAGCTCAGCCGCAATCAGTACGCCACGGCNGGTGTGGTGCTNGGTTTCATTTANGGCTTGCTCAGTGCTGGCAACGGAGCGGCAGCAGCGTTGATCCCAACGGTGATCGGTGCGGTGGTCGGCTTCATCGCCGGCAAGATCAGCGGTCTGCCCNTGCGTCTTCCCTTNNCCGCCGGTGGTGCTGCGGTGGGTGTGATCACCACAGGNGTGATCGTNTCCAATCCGATCCCGGTGGTGTGTTCACCGCCATTGGAGGCGGCGTTGGCTACTTCATCCCGGTGATCTTCACCAACTTCAATCGTTTGTATGGCGGCTTTGAGACGCGCTATGCCTCGATCCTCGATGCCGTTCTCAAGGCCCGTCCGATTGTGATGGCGGCCCTGGCGGCCGGCATTCTGCTGACGGGATTCGCCTTCACCCGCATTCCCGGTGGATTCGTGCCGATCGAAGACCAGGGCTATGCCATCGGTTTCGTTCAGGCTCCTGAGGGTGTCTCCAACGAGAAAACCCTGGCGATCAACCGTCAGGTGGCTGAGGTGTTGCGCTCCGAGGAGGACATCGCATCAGCGGCCCTGTTCAGCGGCGCCAGCCTCGATGGCAACGCGCCCAACAAGGGTCTGTTCTTCATCGGGATGAACCACTGGGATGATCGGCCCGGCAAGGACCACACCGTGGGAGCGGTGGTGAAGCGTCTCAACGCCAAGTTGTATGGCGCGATTGATGGGGGTCGGGTGTTTGTTGTTGAGCCCCCGTCGATTCCCGGTTATGGCACCGGTGGTGGCTTCGAGTTCCAGCTGCTCGACCAGAGCAGCGGCGTCTATTCGTTGAATGAGTTTTTCGGATCTGCTCAGCAGATCATTCAGACGGCGAACAGCGATTCCGTTCTCAATCAGGTTTACACGCTGTTCTCCCCCCAGGCTCCGCAATACAAGATNGATGTGGACCGGGAGCAGATGGCTTCGCTCGGTGTCGATTTCGCCTCCGCGATGTCTGTTTTCAGTGTCAACTTCGGTGGGCAATACGTGAATGACACCTTCCAGGAGGGCAAGGTGCGCAGGGTGTATGTGCAGGCCGATGAGGTCAGCCGGGCCACCCCCCAGCGGCTGTCGGCCATCTATGTCGCCAATGCCAAGGGNGAGCAGATTCCCCTCTCGGAGTTCTTCACCGTGAAGCAGACGGTGGGGCCCAGCGTCATTCCCCACTTCAACCTCTACCGCTCGATCAAGATCGACGGCACCCCCAAAGAAGGCAACAGCTCCGGTCAGGCGATCGGGGCGATGAAGCAGATTTTCAATGCGGGCAGTTACCAGGGTCTTGGGTTCGACTGGACCGGTATCTCCCGCGAAGAGGTGAAAGCCGGATCCCTGGCGGTGGTGATCTTCGCGCTCGGCATCCTGGCGGTGTTCCTGGTGCTGTCGGCTCAGTACGAGAGTTACACGGACCCGATCATCATCCTGCTGACGGTGCCGACGGCGTTGCTGGGGGCCCTGGTGTTCCTCGGCGGTGCCGGCCAGGTGCTCAACATCTACGCCCAGGTAGGCCTTGTGATGCTGATCGGTCTGGCGGGAGGTAACGCGATTCTGATCGTCGATCTGGCCAATCAGAAGATGGGTGAGGGCGAGTCGGCGCTTGAGGCTGCCAAGTTCTCCGCCAAGTCGCGTTTGCGGCCGATTCTGATGACGGCGATCTCTTCCCTCACCGGCTTCCTGCCCCTGATGCTGGCCAGTGGTGCTGGAGCTCAGAGTCAGTCGTCCCTGGGTCTGGTGGTGTTCGGTGGTCTTTTGGTGGCCACCTTCCTCTCCACCCTTGTGGTGCCTGTCTTCTACGTCGTGATGAAGACCTTGCTGGGAGAAGCCGATGCCAAGCCTCCCGAGGACGGTCCTACCCCCACCCCGCAACCGAGCTGATGGCTGAGTTGAACACTGAGGTGAATCAGCACAAGTCCTTCAGTGGCATGCGTGTGTTGATCGCAGTGGCCATTGGTGCCGGCCTTGGTCTGGCCGTTGCTTATTTCCTCAAGGTGCTGATCGACAACAGTCCGGCCGAGATTGCAGTTGGCCGTCTGCGCCTCTTCTATCTGATGGTGATCACATCGGGAGGCCTCGGCGGCTTCGCCATCGAGACGATGCGTCAGTTGCAAGAGGAAGCAACCGATCCTGCCTATCTGCACAGCAATTCTCACCGCGGCAAGCGTCGCTGAGTACGACTAGTAAACCTCGATGTTGACTAGTGATTTGAATAATGCCGGGTTGTATTCGACAAGCTGTTTGTAAAATTTGCGGGCTGATCTGTTGTTCTTGAATCTGATGAAACCGGTTCTGGTTTCATTCCCTTCCAGGAATGAGATGGCGAAATCAATATCGCCTGTTTTTTTGAAGAAGCGGATGAATTCACGGCGCCGGCTGTCATAAAGGTCAATACTTTTGACTTCGTCTTTGTCAAGAACCACGAGTTCTGATGGAAAGTTGATGATCAGTCGGTTGCCGTTGATTTGCGGATGACATGTCGCATAGGCATTGGAGATTGTGCAAAGTGCTTCCACTTTGAAGCTGCCTACGGCTGAATCCGGCATGTTTGCCATGACCGGTACGAGTGTTGCACCGATGGTTGTGAGAGCTAAAGCGATGCTTGAAAGGCGCACGACAATCCTTACTACAATTGTGTGATATTTTATCGCGAGCTTATATCAGTGTCTTGAAGGACTTCGCCGCGACTCTCTCTTTGCTTGCTATGTCTTCAGCGGCAGCTGCTCCCGCTGGGGCGGTTTATGCAAATTCTGCAAGTTTCTCGAGTTCTTTCGTGGCGCCTCAGCAGCTAGCTCAGGTGCGTGGATCGGAGAGCAACACACGCTCCAATGACACAGCCGCCCCTGTTCAGCCTTCCGCAAGTGCAGAGGATGCACTCCGCAGCATTCGCTTCATCACGAGGGCAAAATTCATTGTGATGCCTGTTTTTGATAAGTCAGGTTCTTCGATGCAGTACGGATCTGCGGGTGGCTCAATGACCACCACCAACGAATTCGCAACCGAAGTTTTGAATGATTCGATTCGTGAAGCTGGCGCGACCACGATTTCCTGGTTCAAGGTGAATGCCGCCATGAACAAGAAATTTGGTCAGACAGGTCTTAATCGGGCAGACCTTACCAATGACTCTTTCATCCCCGAGTTGATGGAAGTTGGTAAAACTCTTGGGGCTCGATATATCATTCGTCCTGTTATTTTGAATCAGACGGATAGCTCTAGTACTGAGACGAGGGCAAATCCTGCTGCGTTTGTTCCGGTGGTGGGAATGTTTGCGCGTTCTACGAAGACGAAGACAAAGTCAAGTGCAACAGTGACGTTGAAGATTGACATCATAAGCATTAAGGAAGAAGATATTATTGGTGCCAAGCGCTTTGAAGGCGCGGTTAGAGATGAAAAGACCTCTTCTGGTTACTCCTACTCTTATGGAGCAACTTCTTCGACCGGCGGTATGTCTGCCATGGCGAAGGGTGCGTTATATGACGCGATCTTCCAGGCTGTAGACTTTATTTCGGATAAAGTTGACTGATTTTCGTAGAGTAATGGTTTCATCAAGGGGGCCGCATGGGCCCCTTTTTTTAATTGATTTCCGCTGATGAGGCCTTGCGTCTTAGGGCGGCGAGCATCGGATTGACGTATTGCGAATCGCTGAAGTTCACAATCATGTTCTGCTTGTCTCCAAAGTCGTCTCTGTAGTTGATGCTGAAGACGTGGCGATGAACAGCTTTCTTGAACAGAAGCCCGATGATACCGATCCGAGCCGCCAGCTCTGTATCCATCTTGAGCTTGGTTGAGTCGGTGTAATTCCAGGCTTGGATATTGCTGTATTTGATTTTGGTTGCTCTGCCCGTGTCAAATCTGGCTGACATAGATCTGCGCATGAAACTCACGTTGCATTGCTCTTCGAGTTCAATTTGCGAAACGCAGTTGGCGTTGAAATAAAACTGCTGCGATTGTGCAACATTTGCATTTATAGCAAATGCCAGAGCGATTGCTGGTGATTTTTTGAGTAAAGATTTCATTTGACGATAGTTAATCTGTGGAGTGTATATCGATGCGGTCTTTTCTATCGTTGTGTCGATCCTTCCTATGATGTTTTTGGGTTGGGTTGGCGTTGATTTTCGTTTTTCTTTTCAGATCGACGCCTCCCTCTGGCCAGGGAAGGCGTCCTGTTTGCATCGTCACAGCCTGACGGGCTCAGGTGATCACGGTTGGGCGATCCATACCCGTGCGCTGCCTGATCTCTGCCAGGTCGTTGATGGCACTGATCATCTCGGCCAGGGCGATCTGGGGATCCTGGTTGAGATCGCCACTGTTGGGCACATAGCTCTCCAGGTAGATCCGGATCGTGGCGCCCTTGGTGCCTGTTCCGGAGAGACGAACCACCACCCGGCTGCCGTCGTCCAAAAGGATGCGCAAACCCTGCCTCGTTGTCACAGAACCATCAACCGGATCGGTGTAGCTGAAGTTGTCAGCTGTGCTGATTTTGCGTCCGGCAAAGGCTTGGCCCACCAGGCTTGGCAGCATGGATTCGAGGCGGTCGTAGAGACCATGGGCGGCATCACTTGCGACGGCCTCGTAGTCGTGACGCGAGTAGTAGTGGCGTCCGAAGCGCTTCCAGTGCTCTTCCATGATCTCGGCCACGCTGCAGCGGCGTTCGGCCAGGATCTGCAGCCAGAACAGCACGGCCCAGAGACCGTCTTTTTCGCGCACGTGGTTGCTGCCGGTGCCGAAGCTCTCCTCACCGCAGAGGGTGATCTTGCCGGCATCCAGCAGGTTGCCGAAGAATTTCCAACCCGTTGGGGTTTCGAAGCAGTCAATCCCTAGTTCCTTGGCAACCACATCCACCGCAGCGCTGGTGGGCATCGAGCGGGCCACACCTGTCAGGCCGTTGGCATAGGCCGGAGCCATCGTGGCGTTGGCGGTGAGCACGGCGAGGCTGTCGCTGGGGTTCACAAAGCAGCGCTGGCCCAGGATCATGTTGCGATCGCCATCACCGTCGCAGGCGGCGCCGAAGCGGTAGTCGTCACCCTCGAGCAGCAATTCAGCCAGGTCGTGGGCGTAGGTGAGGTTGGGGTCGGGGTGACCGTTGCCGAAGTCTTCCAAAGGTGTGCCGTTGCGCACGCTCCCTGACGGTGCACCCAAAAGCTCCTCGAACAAGCGGGTGGCGTAGGGCCCGGTGACGGCATGCATGGCATCAAAGGCCAGCGGGAAATCGTTGCGGATCAGATCGCGGATCTGATCGAAGTTGAACAGCTCCTGCATCAGGGCCACAAAATCCTCGACGCCGTCGATCACCTCCACCTGCATCGCGCCGATGCTGTGCAGACCAGGGGCATCCAGNGGGATGACTGGCGCCTCAACAATCGTGTACTGCCCAAGGGTCTTGGTGCACTCAAACACGGCATCGGTGAAGGAGGCAGGGGTGGGCCCACCGTTGGCGCCGTTGACCTTGACGCCGAAGTCACCGTTCTCACCACCGGGGTTGTGGCTGGCGGACAGGATGATGCCGCCGATGGCTTTGCGCTGCCGGATCAGGTTGGAGGCGGCAGGCGTCGAGAGGACGCCGCCGGTGGTGACGATCACCTTGCTGAGGCCATGGGCCGCGCCCATCCGCAGAATCACATCGATGGCCCGGCGGTTGCCGTAACGGCCGTCTCCTCCAAGAACCAGGGTGCCGCCCTGCACACCCGGAAGTGTGCGGAGCGATGCTTCGATGAAACTCTCGAGGTAATGGGGCTCCTCGAACTGGCGACTGCTTTTGCGTAGGCCGGAGGTCCCAGGCTTCTGGTCGCTGAAGGGAGCGTCCANGCGCACCTGGCGTTGGGTCGGTTGCGCAGGGGCCGAGGCGGTCATCACGACGGATGGGAGGTGTATGCGAAACCTAAACATGGAAATCCATTCGCGAGGCGTCAGGCGCGACCAGTTGTCGCCGCTACCCTTCGGCTCGCACCAGATCCGTCGACCATGCATCGCTCTTTGCTGCTGTGGATCGTCGCAATGGCCTGCNCGACGTCGTCCGTTGGTGCATCGCAAGCTGGAAACGGTCCCTTCCATCGCAAGAGGCCTCTCAGCAAGCCGTGACTGCCGCCAATGCTGTAATCATCAGTCAGGTTTGGAAGAATGCCTACGCGGCAAGTTTTCCAATGCCATCTTGAGGTTGTCCAATAGTTGCGATGTTTCCGGCTATTTCTCAACGGCTTGTGAGTTGGCCTCCGAAATTGCTGGTCAGGACAGCGAACTCAGCATGAGCGACATGATCGCTCCATCCGAGACCTTGCTTGATCTGCTTGGTGATTCAGCAACATCCAACTGATTGCCTCTGTCGCTTCGATGGATGTCACCCATCCCGATTCAAAGCCCCTCGACGCGGATCAACTCTGTCTTCTGGAAACGTTCCGCGGAAAGGTTGATTCAAGAATCAGCAGCCACGGACTGACTGCTGCCGATGTGCAGATGTTCGTGGACGAGATCAAGAAACACCCCGACGTGAGCGTGGCGCTATTGGATGCCGTTCGCGGCGAGGTGGCCACCCTGATGCAGGGCCAACGGTTCAGCTTCGACTTTGATTGAGGTTCAGCCGAGGCTCATGCCTGACGCGACTGGGGTTTCTCCTTCTTAATCATGGGTTCGGCGCACACTTTTGGGATGCGCCGGGCTGTCGTGGTGATGCTGTCTTTTCGCCGGAAATCGTTGGTGTTGGCAACCTTGGCTTGATCCATTAACGTCCACAAAACGTCTTTGCAGAGCCCCGGCAACCTGGAGTGATCCATCAAAGGATCTGCGAGCTGACGAACCCTCGCGCACGCTTCCGTTGCGTTGTCGCGAGAACATGCATAGGCGGCCTGTTCAATGCTGCGCAATTGATCTTTGCTGGGCCAGGGCTCGTAGGGCTCAGCCGCCATTGCCGGACTAGCAATGGCGAGCAGCAGCAGGACGCGTGTGAACTTGGATGTCATGGGATCATTCTGGCGTGCTTCTGAGCAACTGAAGCCAGTATTGACTGACGCTAGGTCAAAAAAGTTTTTGATCATGGATTGAATGTTCAAATCTTTTCTGCATTTTTTTCTTTGCACGAAATTTTTCATTGTGTTCGTTTATAACGGCTGATCGCTTCTTGTTGGTTGATTGCGTGGTTTGATTGCCCTGGGCTGTCTCGATGCGATTGCATCTGCCGTAGCCGGCTACAACGGTTTGTAAGCCCAGAATTGATACATGCTTTGAAAAGTGGATGGATTGTTGTTCTCGAATTCTCCCCACTTGCTCAGTGATGTCCCATTGGTGTCCTCTGGAAAAGAGCGGTGGTATGCCATCTTGATTGCCTCTGGCACCATGAAGCCGCAAAATTCCAGATTTTCGGCCTCTAAGAGTTTTTGCAGGCTCTCTGTGGTGAATTGATGCTCTTGAACGTGAAAGCAAAGATCGCGGCATTCGGAGAGTGAATAGAAGTCATTCACAAGGACCGATAAGTTTTTCAGTTTGTGCAGATCATCGTTGAATATTCGTCTGCGAAAATCTCTGATGCCCTCTGGCGTGCTTTGAATGCCCAGGCCCTTGATCAGCTCTCGTGCTGCTGTCACGTTCTGTCTGGCAAGTTTGCTGTATAGGCCAATCTTGATGTAGCCACCTGGCTTCAGTTTGGTGTTGAGCGCTGCCAGCCCTCTGGCCGGATCTTGCATGTGATGCAGAACACCGCTGCACTCGATAACTTCGTAGCTATTTGGAAGAATTCTTGCATCAAGAATATCAAGTTGCCGGAGCTGAATGTTCTGCATCTTGTAGTCCTGCGATTTTCTAGCTGCATACGACAGGNTGTTCTTGCTGATGTCTATGGCCGTGATTAGCGCATTTTTGTAGCGGCTGGCGTTGATCACTTGGTTACCAGTTCCGCATCCGGCAATCAGGATCCTCGGCCTGGAGTTGGGTGCCAGGAGTTCATGGTTGAACGAGGGATTGGCAATGGTTGTTTCTAAGGAGATGAATTCAGCTGTTGGTTTTGCGAAATGGGGATGGGTGTGGTCTGCATGTTTGTATTGAGGGTATGGATTTTCTTCGTACATCTTCTGGACTGCAAGTGAGATTTTGTCCGTTATTTCGTCACTGCTATTGAGTCGGGCTTTGATGCTCTTCTCTGTTTCGACCTCGTTGAATTGGGTATCGATGAAGGCCTTGCTATCATCGCTATTGATGGGGTAATTGTTGATTTCTTCTTGAGTGGTGATGTTATGGATTGGTGTGTAGCANCCAATAATGGGTAAATATTCCCTGAAAGATGCTCTGCTTTGATTGGCGTTTTTGATCAGATTCTTNACCCATTGTTGTTCTTCNTCTGATTGCCAATAAACANATTCATTCAGGAAGCATTGTGTTGCCAGTGCCTCCAGGAGTGGTTTTAGTCTGGGAGGTATTGCGCTGTTTTTTTGGTTTGAACCAGGAAATCTTTTCTTAGACGAGTGAGGAACTCCTCAATTTTCTGGTGGGGTGGGATCAGTAGCGTCAGTTACTTTCTAAATTTCCAATCTGATGCCAGGCGATAAAAAGCCTGGTTGTTGTCCGAGATGATGCTGTCTACTTTGGTGGCTGTTTCGATGTCATTCAGGTAATCTTGTATGAACAGTTGACACAATTTGCGGTGGGAAAAGTCATTGCAGTTAAGCAGTAATTCGTAGGCTTTTCTGGCGTAATACCTGTTGGATTCATTGATCTTGATATCGCTTGCAATGCTTTTCAAATTCTGCAGTGCTTTGATGTTTCCTTCGTCCANCTCGATCGCTTTAANGGTGGCTNTTAGGGCTTCATCTGTTTCTCCAAGGTCTCGGTAAATGCTGCCTAGATTCATCTGGCAAGTTGATGATTCGTGGTCAAGATCGAGCGATTTTAATGTAAATTGAAGTGCTTGATCAAGCTTGACGATGTCTCGGTTTAAATTGCCGATGTTGCTGTAGATCTGGGGGCCGTCCGGCTCGCAAGCTAAGGCTTGTGCGTAGTGTTCAAGGGCTTCTTCGATTCTGCCACTGTTCTTGCATAGGATTGCAAGGTTGCAAAACACTGCAGGATCAGATGTTCCCGCATCGATCATTTTTTTGTATATCGATTCGGCTTCTCGGAGTCGACCTGTCTTGTGAGAATAAATGGCTTGGTTGAACCATTTTTGGAAGTTTAGTTGCGGCTTTTTTGCCGATTTGCTCGTTCTTCCATGCGCTTCCCCTCCAAATCCAGCCACTTCATTTCTCTTNGCTTGTTTGAGTTTAGNGCGAAGCCAGTGCTCTTCATCTTNTGAGTACCCCNTCTCCGCATCGAATCTTTTGACGATTGAGTTTTCGTTGGATGTGCGGGTTGATCCCCNGTTCAGCCGTGTCCCAAAGCCGATCCATTTCGCGGGTGAAGTGTTTGGCGAGTTGGGGTGAGTGGATCACCAGCAGGGTTTCGTCATTGGTGTGAGCAGCCGAGGGCGACCAGTTGAAGGATCCCGTGACCACGGTTTTGTTATCGATCACGGCGAACTTGTGGTGGAGCTTGTCGCCGCGGGCGAGGCGAGGGGTGCCGATCCCTTTCAGGCCCTGCTCCAGCGGGCGATTGCCAGCTTCCACCTTGCAGGTGTGATCTGGAAGGGTGACCCCCAGTAGATCGAGCACTTCTGAGAACGGGCGGCTTGCAAACCCCGGATCCGCAACCAGTCTGATCTCAACGCCTTGCTTCATTTGCTCCCGCAGCGCGTTGGTGAGTTGCTGTGCAGAGAACACAAACAGTGCCATATCAATGCTCTTTTTTGCGGCTTTCAATTGCTCTGCCAACAGGTTNAGCCCGTGATTCCGATCCTTCTTGGGATGGGGTGAAAANAGCACATCCACGCGGATGTCCCCCACCTGCACGGTTTGCACGCTTCCCTTTGCTTTCTNCAGACCAAAACGACTGTCCTGCGCGCCACCTGGGCCATCCCCCCACATCTGGGCGAATTCCTGGCGGAATACCAAGGCCAGCTCAGGGCTGTTGATCTGCAGCAGGTGATTCACATTGCCGCGGCTGGAGGGCCGGTCCGCATCACCGTGGAGGCCGGAACTGGTGAGATTGGCGCTGCCTGTAATCACTGTTGTTTGGTCGATTGCCAGAAACTTGTGGTGCATCAAGCCGCTGCCGCTGCTCCCGTCTTCGGTGTCGTCAATCAGTGGAATGTTTGCCGCTTGGAGTAGCGCAATGGCATCCCCAAGGAAGGCTTCCTCTGAACTTGTTCTGCCATCTCCATTGCTGTCGGCCAGTTTTTTCAACTGATGCCAGCGTTGCCTGCCTCGCCGGTTCAATCGGCTGGGCTGGAGTTGGCTCCAGGCCTGGCTGTAGTTGTTCTCCAGCACCACGGCGACGTCAACGCCTCGCTGTTGTGCAGCGATCAGCGCTTGGGCAACCTTCGGAAGATTGAGTTCTTGAACCGCCACCAGCACCTCCTCGTTGGCGCCATCAATGGCGTCAATCAGCCATGCCTCCATGTCGTCACCATTGCGCCAGTCCCCTGTGAGGGGTGATCGGTAGCGCGATCTGGCGTTGTGGTTGAAGACCACGTCGATCTGATGGGGCCTCGTCAGATCGGGCGGGGCTTTGCCTACGACCGATCCAGCCTGGCTGCAGCCACNNCAGAGAAGAACAGCTGCTAACCATCCCAGCGTGTTCTTCAGCATCGAGACCAAGACCTTGCCTTGATCAGAGTTCCCCGATTTTCAGTGGGGCATCTCCGATGTCTTCAGCATCGCC
>FUFK010068360.1_pt1 | contig 12983 bp, 4 predicted proteins | sample 1021851 | NCBI WGS metagenome assembly FUFK01 (sample SAMEA51879418, study PRJEB19060) | metagenome | reverse complement strand
ACACTTAAATCTATTAAGTCTCAAGAACTTACTATACCACCTAGCTTATCTGTAGTAATACCTCAAGATTATGTAAACTATGTTAAGTGTTGCTGGATAGATGAAGCCGGCGCTAAGCATATTATATACCCTACTAGAGTTACTTCTAATCCAGAAGAGCTACCTATACAAGATCAAGATGGTATACCTACTCAAGACAGTTACGGATCTAATTTAGAAGCTAATCAAAGTTTAACAGAAGAAGCTTGGAGAAATAGATCTTTAACTACTAATAATCAACCTGATGATTACAGAGTACCTAGAAATGAATTTTTATTAGGACAAAGATATGGACTGCAACCAGAAGAGGCCCAAGTAAATGGTATGTTTACTATAAATGAAAGATTAGGTACATTTTCTTTTTCAAACGAACTAGTAGGTAAGTTAATAATATTAGAATATATATCAGATGGTTTAGCTTACGATGCTGATATGAAAATACCTAAAATGGCAGAGCAAGCTATTTACATGCATATAGCATATAGTATATTATCTGGAAGAGCAGGTGTACCTGAATATATAATAAACAGATTTAAAAGAGATAGGTTTGCAGCTTTACGAAATGCTAAAATAAGATTAAGCAATATTAAAATAGAAGAAATATCTCAAGTATTTAGAAATAAAGCTAAATGGATTAAACATTAATTATGCCTGAAATTAAAAATACTTTCTTAAAGTCTAAGATGAATAAAGACTTAGACGCTAGAATAATTCCTAGTGGCGAATATAGAGACGGTAAGAATATAAGTATTAGCGCTTCTGAAGGAGCAGATGTTGGCGCGTTAGAAAATATTAGAGGTAATTTTAATTTAACTAATTTTGGCTTAACTGATAATAATCTAGAAGTTATTGGCACTGTTGTTGATGAATCAAAAAATAGAATATATTTTTTTATAACTAATTTTTCAGATGCATCAGCAGATAGTTCTTTTAGAAGTACACCATCAACAGTGTCTGGACAATTTACTATTAACGGTGCTAAACATTGCATAGCATATTGTCAAATACCTTTTGAAGAAGATGCTAATATTTCATCTAACACAATAATAAGTGAAGTTTTAGTTGAAGGCGCCTTTTTAAACTTTAGCAAAACACATCCTGTAGCTTCAAATATATTAGAAGATTTTTTATTTTTTACTGATGACAGAAATCAACCAAGAAAAATAAATGTAGAAACAGCTATTGCTAATCCTTTAACTTATTACACGCATGAAGATCATATATCTGTAGCTAAGTTTGCGCCTTTTAATCCAATTAGCTTTTTAAACGATACTATTAGCCCATCTAAAAATACTTTATTAAATGAAAAAGATTATTGGATGCCAGCTATATTTCTATCACCTGGAAAAGTTTTTACTGATAGTAATACTAATACTTCTCGTTTAGTTTTTGACCATCTTAACGCCTATGGATCTCCAGCTGGTAGATATGCTAGTCCTGCTCAACATTTTGGAAGTGGAAACTCAAAACCAGATTTTGATATTAGAGTTTACAGAGTAAACGACGAAAATAAAAGATTTGCTTATATAAAAAGAAATGAAAATGATTCTATTGTAATAGACACAAGTAATAATAGAGTTGAAGTAAAATTATTTCCAGAGTATGATACTATAAATGGCAACGTATCAGGAAACGCAATAACAGATATTGGAACTGACTTAGGTTGGAGTTCAGGTACTTTTGCTTTTGAAATAAAAAACCCTCAATACAACGGCCAATTTGCAGGTGATGCTGATTTTTTAAAAGAAAAATTTGTAAAATTTAGTTACAGATTTAAATACGATGATGACGAATATTCTTTGTTAGCTCCTTTTTCACAACACGCTTTTGTACCTAAACAATATGGATATTTTATAGGCGATGATGATAATAAAACAAAAGAGTCTAGTGTTGTTGATTTTATGGAAAACCAAATTACAACAGCAGGGCTTGTGTTAGATCTACCATATACTGTTGATACAATAGAAAATAGTTTAAAAGTAAAAGAAATACAGTTAATATATAAAGCTTCAGATGAAAAAAGTTTAAAAGTTGTAGCTGATTTAAAAATTGACGATATTCCTGCTGTACCTACCACTTTTAATATAATATCAAGTGAAAGCGGATATTCAGCTAATTCTGTAAAAGATACTTCAGGTGGTTCTGGAACTGGGTTAAAATTAAATATAGCTACTGTAGATGGTAATGGTCAAATAACTTCAGTTACTTTAAATGACACAGGTACTGGATATAGAATAGGTGATATAGTTACAATAGCTCCTAATATAGTAGGAGGTCGACCTGCAAGAATAGAAATAACACAACTTAGCAATAAGTTTGTATATAATTATGCTTCACAAAAGCCAATAAAAGTTCTTGATGAACAAGAAATAATAAGAGTTAATGATATTGTTCCAATGAGAGCAAAAACTCAAGAAATAGTAGGCAATAGAGTAGTTTATGGTAATTTTCTGCAAAATAAATCTACGCCTATATCTTTGAATTATGAAGTAAGCTCTGGTGAAAAAACAGGTAATAACAAAAAAGAATTTTTAAACCATACTTTAAAACAAGGTAGAACTTATCAAGTTGGTTTAGTATTACAGGATAGATATGGAAGATCATCTAATGTTATAGTTAATAACAACCCGATGTCTAGAACTCTTAATTCTACTTTTTTTAGCGAATATACAAATGGAGGTACAGATCCGTTAAGATGGCCTGGCAATTGTTTAAAAGTTTCTTTTAATCAAGAAATACCTACGCAAGCTACGTCAACATATAATGGTATTTATGATGAATTTTTTAATCCTTTAGGTTGGTATACATATAAAGTAGTAGTAAAACAACAAGATCAAGATTACTATAATGTATATACGCCTGGTGGGTTAAGTGGAAATATAAATTTTGAAAAACTAGACACGGCTTTAACTTTTACTGAAACTAGTAGTATTTTTCAAATACCATTAATAAATGATAATATAAATAAAATACCTAGAGATTTAAAACAAGTTGGGCCTAACGATGATATATTTGGTTCTAGCATTTCTTTATTTCCTAGAGTTTCTAATACAGTTAGTCAAACCGACAATGCGGTAAATGTAAATGATCCAAACGATAGTAATTCATATAGTAATGATGTAAATGAGCAAAGTATTAACACTAAACAATCTACTGTTGACACTGTTAAAGACTTTGTAGATTTTGGAGAGTGGACAGCTTATAAAAATATAAACATAAGGTTTGTTGATTCTAGCACTAACGCCGCAGGATCTGGTGCACTACAAGTTACGGGCCCTTATGTTCCTGAAAATACAAACCCTCCTAATTACTGGACGCCTGAAAATTTAAACACTTCACAAGCTTTTTACATATACCCAGGAGCAACAGGAAATGTTGACCCTGTATTTTTAAAAAATAATAAAAATCCTTTAATAGCTACTATATCTACTAAGAAAAGATTAGGCTTTAATGTAGCCAACCAAATAGCATATAGATTTGCAAAAGATTTATGCGTTTTTGAAACAAAACCTTTTAAATCAAATTTAGAAATATATTATGAAAGTTCTAACACTGGTTTAATATCAGATTTTAATACTTCTGTAGCTACACCTGTTGGTTCTAGTGGCGAACCAGTTGGTATATCTAATTTTGTTACAACATTTTCAGAGTCTACAACTTTTCCAAAAGATATAACTAACATTTTTCAAGCAGTCGATAGAAATGGAACTCCAATAACAAATAGCGAGCCTAGCATAACGATGAGAGTAAAGCAAATTATTCCAAACAGGAGACCTCCTGATGTTACTGGTGACTTTAATTTAGTTATAGTTCAACAAGCTTCGTTTAACACACCGCCTACTTATAAAATAACTACTAATAAACCTTTTATATATGGTAGTAGTTCTAGCGTAGAAGATAAATATGACTTTATATTTTCTCTTAGATCTAATGCTTCATCTAATGTAAATCCAGTAACTAAAAGTGCTGAGTTAACTAATATAGCTCCTTCTATTTCAGCTGCTCAAGTACCGATTAGAGATTTAAGTCCTAATTCATTAAGTGACGGTATAGTTGAAAATCAAATACCTAATGCCGGATTTTTGACGTTGTATAATAATAGACAAGAATTTCAACTTAAATCTTACAACGATGGCGAAATAAACGATATAGTCACAAAAGTAAATGGTTTATATGAGCAGTTTACTGTTGTTANTCCAGATGCTAATGGTAATCCTATAGCAAACACTACTCAAGCTTCTGTTAGAGTAATTCCTAGAACTCAATTAAGATTTAAATATGGTAGTTTTAGACATAACAATCTTTTAGTTTTAACTGTTTCACATAGTACTAATGGCTCTGCTGTGTTACCATCTACTTTAAATAATAGTAATAGAAATAATAATGTTAATACATTTAACTCTTATCAACACATTTTAAATACACCCGAAAATAGAATAAAAGAAGTTGCTTATAGTATATCGAAAGTATTAAGAGGTAAAATTGAATATAAAAATAATGGACAATGGAGATTTATTAACGATTCTGTTAGTGATTTAGTAGATAAAACTCTTGATTTTTATTGTGAGGCAGAATTTGGTAATGTTTATTTTAGACCTGGCGGTAATGGTATAGGTGGTTTTGGCGGGTTTTTACAAAACCGTGATATGCCTTCAGGTGCTGGATTTAGCGGAGATGTTGGTTGGGGATATATTATAAAAGTTCAAATTTCAGACGCTGGAAGTTCGCTTAATGAAGGTTCTTTACCAGGTTTTGCTAACTTTATATGGATAGTTACAAAAAACAATAACTTTACAGTACCTGTTACATCATATACATAAGAATATGGCATTTAATTTAGAAGTAAAATATTATAATTCGTTTTGGTTAAAACAGAATACTACACCTTTAATAGCTACTTATCCAGAAGGAAATAGCAATTTAAGACTTCTAGCTGATTATAGAAAAGTTTTTCCTGGTATACCTGATTTAAATTATAGCAATAATGAGTTTCCAAACTTTCCATCTACAACTAGTAACGCTGTGCCTTATAGTAATGCTTGGTCATCTGCTAACGCTTCTTTAAATGGATTAAACGGATCTAATTGGATTATAGAAGAATCTAGAATAAGAGGCGGCTTTAATAACACACAAATAGAATTAGGGCCTAGAGCTTATTTAAAAGAAGATTCAAACGAAGTTAGGCATAGAACTAGCTCATTAATATATTCTGGTATATTTAATTCTAGAACAAATATAAATGAAACAAATGTTTTTTCTACAGGACAAGATATAACTAGAACTATAGATCCACACAATGGATCTATACAACTAATACATGCATTAGATAATAACTTAACTATACTTCAAGAAAACAAAGTTAGTCAGGCATTAATAGATAAAGATGCTATATATTCAACTGAAGGTAATCAAACTACAGCATTGACAACTAAGGTTATAGGGCCTGTTACGCCTTATGTAGGCGACTATGGTATAAGTAGAAACCCAGAGTCTTTTGCTGAATTTGGTTTTAGAAGATATTTTGCAGACAAAGATAGAAACGCTATAATAAGATTATCAAAAGATGGAATAACTCCAATATCTAATTATGGTATGAAAGATTATTTTAGAGATGAGCTTGTTAAAATATCTGAAGGCCAGTTAGTTTATTCTAATAGATTAAGTTTAGTATATAATGGTACTACAGGATTAATACAACAAGGTCCCACAAACTTTTCAAACCCACCTCAAGCTGTGCCAGCTCCTACTGGTCTTAGATGGTTTGAAGTTGCTGTATCAGGCGGTTTACCTGATGATATAGTTATAGGATCTAAAGTTCAACTAAATACTAACTTCACTGCTAATCCTAATAACTTTGTTACTTTAGAAACAGTCGTAGTTGGATCAGGTGTATATGTAGATAACTCTGGTCAATCACCTATTAATAGAACTGTTGTTTATACTAGAGGCAATGCTATACCAGTAAGCGCTACTGGATTAGCACCTGTTGTAAGGTTTGTTTATAATAGAAAAGATAAAATAGTAGGTGGTTATGACAACTATAAATCTAACTATATAGTTTCATTACAAACATTTACAGGTAGTAAAACCACTGATGAATTAAGTGATAACTATAATACTATAGCTTACGATGAATCTGTTCAAGGTTGGGTTACTTTTTATACATATAGACCTGAGCTTATATTTAGCATGAAAAATAGTATGTATACTACTAAGTATGGCGTGCTTTATAAACACTATGATTCTAACTTTATTAGAACAAATCATAACAATTTTTATGGTGTAGATAATCCTTCGTCTATAGAGTTTATATTTAATAATGGCCCTTCAGTAAGTAAAAACTTTAAAACAATAGCTTATGAAGGCAGCAGCGGCTGGCAACTTGACAGTATGAAGTCTGATGGAACAGATGATAATGGTTTAATACTAAATGACATAACGCTTCCTGTAAAAAGCTTTGTAGAAGGATTATACACAGATCAAGGCGTACAATATAGATGTGGTTTTAATAGAAAAAATAATAAGTACGTTGCTAACTTAATTAACAANACACCAGTGTCAGCAGAAGAAGTAAACTTTGGATCTTCTATAACTGGTATAAAAGGATTTTTTGCAACAGTAACTATGTCTACTGATGCTACTACAAATTTCGGCGGAGTAAAAGAATTATTTGCTGTGTCAACAGAGTTTTCACCAATACAACAATAGAATATGTTTAAAGATGATTTAGAAATTTTACCGGGCACAGTTTTAAAAAGTTTAGTAACTGCAGCGCCAGCAGCTTATGCAGGCTATCAAGCTATAAACGCTAATATAAAATATGGCCAAGAAGTAGACAAAATAGAGAGCCTTTTAGAAAACAGGCAATCTATTACTAATCCATATAAAGATTTAGAAAATCCATATAAAAATTTACCAGTAGCTACTCAAGCTGCTAGATTTCAAGCTGAAAACGCTGATATAGCATTAGCAAATACTTTAGATACATTAAGAGCTACGGGTGCTGCAGCTGGCGGCGCTACAGCGTTAGCTCAAGCTGCATTACAGTCTCAGCAAGGTATATCAGCTAGTTTAGAAAAACAAGAAGCACAAAATGCTAGACTAAGAGCACAAGGTCAATTGCAAGTTGATATGGCTAANGCTAAAGGAGAAGGATTTAGGATGCGTTTACAAGAGTCTAGAGANGTTAGAGATGTAAATAGAATACAAAGGCAAGCAGATATATTTAAAGCTACAGAGATAGCAAATAAAAGAGCTGTNTTTGATCAGTTAGGTGCAGCTGCAGAACAGTTTACAAGTGGTATAGTACCTGCTAAAAAAAGTGAACAGCCGCAAATACAAAGTGGCTTAAGTGATGATCCTGGAATAACGTCAGGCACTTCTGAGACAATATCACCAACGGTAAACAATCAAACAGGTGCTCAAGTTACTGGTCTTGATCCAAATCAATCTCAATTAGGTAGCTTAATGCAAACGCAACAAGATTTAGATAATCTTATTACAACAGGGCCAACTTTAGATTTAAATATAAGTCCTAGTTTACCTACAAATAATTTTGAAATGGATGATCTAAACCTTGGTCAAGCCGTTAATTTAGGCCCGGCTATTAATTCTGGAGTTACCGCAACGCCAAGTATTAAAACAAAAATTTCAGTTGATGATATGGATGAGCTAAATAGATTAGCTAAGTTATATCCTAACGCTTCTATGAGAGAAATTTATGAGTTAGCAGGACTAGATCCAAACCAGTATGGCATTAAATAAATAAAAATATGGAAGAAAAAGATATATTTAATTTAGATGATCGCGATTTAAGATTACCTAGACAATACAGTAGGCCTAGACAAGTATCGTCTAGTATGCTGATAGACGATAGCGCTAGGTATTTAGGCGATGCAGTTGTAAAAGGTGTAACTAGCTTTGATAAACGTATGGCAAGCATACAAGCTAGTAAAGATGCTTTAACTACATTTGTTACTGGACTTCAAGAGCAAGCTACTTCTTTAGATAATCTAGATGACAATAATGTTTCTGATCAAATACAGAAGCTTTTAAACGATCAAATAGATGAAATAAATTTATTAGGTTATAATTCTATAGGTAGAGATCAAACAGAGTTTATAAAGCGTAAATCTCAATTAGTATCTAGTACTAAGAACTTATTAGAAAACATGCTTAATAAAGATGAGCAAGCAGCTGAATATCAAAAAGCTATAAACTCTGGACAAGGTGTTAATAAAATATCTCAATTAACGCCTAGTATAAATCAAGAATATTTACAAGATATATTATTGCGAAATGGTAGAGGTTCTAAAGTTGAATATAAAGATGGGGCTTTTATAGTTACATTTACAGGTAAAGATGGTAAAACATTAACTTATAATGCTAGCAATGATATAAATGCTACTAAAAAAGGTGCTAAACCTCTTATACAATATGTTGACGATTTTGATCCATCTTATAAAACTAGCTATGATAGAATAGCAGCTAAGTATCAGCCTACGTTAACTAGCATTACTAAATTTGTAGGTGAAGGAAAAAATAGAAGAAAAATTATTACAAAAGCAAAAGAATATAATACAATTAGAGAATCAATATTAGAAGAATTAATAAATGATCCTAATTTTGCAGCTAATGTTTCGTTAGATGAAACGCAATATCTAAGAGGTAAAGGCGTTGATGGTATAGAAGAGGTTTATAATATAAATTTAGGTGATGAAAAGTCTTTATTAGAATTAAACGATAAAATAAAAGAACAAAGAGCTAACTATATATTAAATCAATATTTACCAGCTGATGCAGTTATATCTACAGAAACTATAGATTCACCTGTAGAGCCAAAAGGAGGTGGTAAAGGTGATGACAAAGAAGATAAAGTAGTTATAGATAACTCTGCATTTATAAAAAGCTTAAGTGATGTTACAGACGTTCAAGAAACAGGAAGTGTAGATGCAGGAACACTAAAAGTAGGTGGTATACCTCCTATATCAGAGTTAGGACCTGAAGACAAAGGTAAGATATATCAAAACGTAAACAAAAATAGCCCTGATTTTGGAAAAAGATATATTTTTGATGGAACAAAGTATGTTCTTGCTGGTAAAAAAATTAGTTCATCTACCATAAGAAAAAGAAAAATAGAAGAAATTTATAAGTATTTATTAAGAAAAAATCCTAGGCTGTTAAAGAATAGTGAAGCTGATATTATGGCTGCTTTTCCTAATTCTGATCCAAAAAATAGAACTATATTATATATTCCTTTAAAAGCTAAAGCAGGTCAAAGTGCATTAAATTACGAAGTTATTGACATTGGAAATATATTTGATGACAATATATTAAATAGTGATGAAGGTTTAAACAATGAGCTAACTGAAATTATACAGAAAACTAACATCGTACAAAGTAGATAAAATATGTTTGAACTAGAAAATGTTTTACAAGAGTATGTAGCTACAGCTAATAATCCAGATTATGGTTTAGACTGGGACACTATAGACTCTAAATTTCCTGAGCTAAAAAACTTTGATAAAAACGTATTAAAAGAATATGTAGCTACAGCTAATAACCCAGATTATAATGGTGATTATAGTATAATTAATTCTAAATTTCCTGAATACTTTAATCTAAAAGATACTGAAGTAGAAACTGAGCCAGATNCTGTAGTACAAGAAACTTTAACTGAAGAAGACTGGAATTTAACTGAAGAAGATTTTGTAAAAGATAAATCTGGAAAGTTAGCTAGATTATATCCTGAGTTTAAGTTTGAAGAGTCTTTACCTGGTTTTGATCAAATAACAGTTACTAATAAAAGAACAGGTAAAAGTGATTCATTTGATTTAGGTAGTTCTACATTTAGTAGTGACTTTAATGATTTTAATGATTGGGTATCAAATGAAAGAGCTACCATGCCTGAGCTTAATAAAGATCAAGATTACATTTATAGTAGAACAGGTATTATAAAAACACCTGAAGACGAAAGATATAAAGATGAATTACCAGCTAGATACGAAATAAAAGTAGAGCAGCCTGGTGGATTAGCAGGTGAAAGAAACGTACAAGAAAAAGAATTAGTTACTTTAATCAACAGTATAGAGTCAATAGGAAAACAAGTTGGATTAAATCCTGGCTTAGCATTACCAAAGTTTGAAGGTGTTAACGCACAAGGATTTACAGGTTTTACAGAAGACGAGGCTAGCGATATAAAAGATTATATATACAATCAAGTAGTAAAGCAAACTAACATACCATTAACAAAAGATGGTTTCTTAGAAATATATGATACCAAGTTATCTGCTAATATAGAAGATCAATTTAAAAATATAGCAAGTGCTAATCTTCAAAACGAAATGCGAGATAATGGTATGCCAGAAGCTGCTAGTCAACTGTATGTAGAAAATAAATCTAGAAGCATTGAGTCTAACTACACTGATAGACAAAAAGTTTTAAAAAATTTTAATGCTCAACTTAGCAAAACTCAAGATCAATTAGATATATTAGAAACTAATCAAAGCAAAACTTCAGAAGATAATACTAGAATACTTAGATTAAAACAAAGTAAAGCAAGTTTACAAGAAAAAATTAAAAGTTTAGGCGGTGGTGTTTGGTCAGAGTCAGGTGACTGGGTAAATGATTTAAAATTATCTGATGAAAGAAAACAAAACTTAAAATCAATTGAAGAACAATCAGCTGATTTAGGTTCTGCTTTAAATATGTTTTCTATAGATCAAGAAGATATAGATAAACTCTCGACAAAAGATTTAACTAAAATGATGTTAGATCAACAAATGAAAGAGTCTGAATATTACACAGCTCAAGGTAATGAAAATAAAATAACTATAAACCCTAATAAATTAGCTAGCACTTTTACTAAAGGCGAAGCAGTTACTCTTTTAAGAGCCTCTGGTTTAGATGTTATTTTAAAAGATATTGGTAATGGTTATGATATAGTGTATAGAGAAAGTGGAGAAAAAGTAGAAGAAGTAGCTGTTCCTTTTCAAACTGTGTTTGACGTAGGTGTTAGATCTGAAGAGTCTGGAGGTTATAAAGGTCAATTAGATTTTGTATTTTCAGGTGATGGTGCTAGTAGAGGTTTAGTATCTAAAGATGATTTATCTAAATATAGAGTTTGGGAAGAAAATAAATTAGAAACTGAAGCAGAACTTAGAGGATTATATAAGCTTGTAAACTTAGGTGAAGATCCTAGTAGAGTTGTTAAGCCAACTGATTATGCTGAAAGACTTGGCTTGTATGGTGAAAACTCTCCTTTAAATGCTATACCAATGGCTCCTGGATCAAAAACTTTAATAACAGCTGGAGTTGAAATAGCTGGCTGGCTTGAGACAGCTGGTAGAGGAGCAGGTGAAGAAACACTAAGAGGTTGGTTTGGTTTTAATGATGAAGAAATACAAAAAACTTTAGGCCAAAGTAAAAGAAATAAACTAGACGAAATAAGATCTACTATTAGTCTTATAAATAATTCCAATGCTGTAAGAGAAGGTAGAGCACAACCTATAAAATTAAGCAAAGAACAAGAAGAAAACTTTGAAACTTCACTAGCTGAAATGTCGGCCGCTGGTACAGGTGGTTTTTTACCAGTGTTAGTTGAGTTTGCTTTGTTTGAAGCAGCTACGGCTGGCACTCCATTAGGTGCTAGTAGATTAGCTAAGTTACCTAAGGTTTGGCAAAGACTAGCTGCTGGCGCTGCTAAAGAAGAATTAAAAATGCAAGCGTCAAGCGCTGACTTTGGTTGGGGTACTGGTGCTTTGTTTTTTGGATTAGGTAAAGCATTTGAGCCTATAAAGTTTTTTAAGAAACACAGAGTAGCTTTAAATCAATTAAGTGATAAGTATGTTAAAGCAGGGCCTGCTGGAGCTATGTCTATAGAAGCTAGTGAAACTATACATGCTGTAGTAGATGACATGATGGGTAATAAAGATTTTGGTGCTGCTGTAGAAGAATTATATGGTGATGGATCAGAAGCGTTTAAAAGGTTTATGTCTAATGTTATTATGTTTAAAATGACTGGTGTTCAGCATTTTAAATGGAGAGACTTTCAAACAACTGGATCCGCAAGAAGAGAAAGAAAAATATTAAATGATAGATTTGAAAATTTTATAGATCAAGGTAGAAATTTATTAAATGAAAACAATATTACTTCTGAACCACCTAAAAAAATAATAAACGAAAAAGAAGTGCCACCAACTTCTGGGGAAAAATCTTTATTTGTTGAAGGTCAATTAGTAGAATTATCTAAACAAAACACAGAAGCTGGAAATAATGCTAAAAAAATATTAAACAACATAAACAAGGTTTCTAGTACAATAACTACTGTTAACCAAATGTTAGCCGTTAGAAATCAAAATAATGCATTAGATCCATACTTAAAAGATCCTCAAACAGGCGACTATGTAATAAACGCTGAGACAGGCCAAAAAGAATTAAATCCAAAGTTTCAAGGAGAGTTCAACGACTTTGCTATGAACCCTATAAATGATGCTTTAAAACAAGCAGCACCTAAAGATAAAAATGGACAATCAACTTATAAAGAACCTGAAGTTGTATTTGGAAGTGGTAAAAACGATAAAGGATTTAGAGAAAACTTTGACAAAGATGCTAATGGCAAAGACATGGGCGACACGGCTAACTATGATCCTAANTCAAACAAAGTTTATTTAGATATAGATTTATACGAGCCTGGTAAACCATTNCATGANCTTACTCACGTAGTGTTTGAAGCTTATTTTAAAGGCGATCCTACTAATAGAACTANATTTACTGAAGCGCTTAGAGATATGTTTAAAGGTGTTGACTTTGGTACGTTTAAAGATTCACAATTAAAAAGAAGTATTGAAGAAGCATATAACGCTAAACAATATGAAAATATAAAAGCTGAAGAATATATAGCTATGCTATCAGAGTTTTTATCAAACCCTGATGTTTACTATAAT
>FUFK010067995.1_pt1 | contig 12990 bp, 19 predicted proteins | sample 1021851 | NCBI WGS metagenome assembly FUFK01 (sample SAMEA51879418, study PRJEB19060) | metagenome | reverse complement strand
TGGGCGACCAAACAATTTCCTAATAATTCCTCTGCCATAATGATAAGATGTAAAATGAACGAAGCGAAGAGTGCATAGCTTAATCGAAGAATTGGCAATCGCAAAAATTACCATTTGGGGATTTGGTGATGAGTCCCAAATCGAGCTTAGAGTATACTTGATGGACTATATTCCTGAGCATCCGGATAACGAACGGCCCAAGATTCGACCCGTTTAAGAAAATGCTCAACCTGACTATGTGCCGCACCAACGGAAGCCTCACCCTGCTTAATAATCTTGCGTAAATCTGTAATTTTCAAACCGATCCTTTTATCTTTCGCGAGCCTTTGAATAAGATCATTTTCAGAAATCTTACCTTTCCGCAAATCCCGAACGGTGGCCAACGCGTGTTCTTTGATTGCAGCATGAGCATCCTCTCTACCCGAACCCGCTTTTACAGCTTCCATCATGACCGTGGTCGTGAGCAGGAACGGCAGATATTTTTTTCTTTCCGTACCAATAACAGAGGGAAAAACTTCCATCTGCTTAAGAACCGTAAGAAAAGTATCAAGCATGCCATCGATGGCAAAAAAGGCATCCGGTAACATCACTCGCCTAACTACCGAGCATGAAACATCACCCTCATTCCACTGGTCACCGGAAAGTCCGGAAAGCATGCTTCCATACCCACTGAGCACATGATGGAGCCCTGAAATCCTCTCGGAAGTGCGGGCATTCTGCTTGTGGGGCATTGCCGAAGATCCAACCTGGTTTTTCTGGAAACCTTCAGAAGCCAGTCCAGCTCCGGCCATCAGCCTCAAAGTTTTGGCAAAACTCGACATTCCCGAACTGATCTGCATCAGATGCTGAACCATTTGTAGGTCCAGACTGCGAGGGTATACCTGACCCGAGGCAAGCAGGGTTCTGGAAGCACCCAGGTGCTCCGCAACTTTCTGGTCCAGTTGCTCCAAACGCTCTTTTTTCCCCTCAAACAATTGGAGGAGGTCCAAACGTGTTCCCACCGCACCCTTGAGCCCANGGAGAGGATAGGACTCGATGAACAGATCGAGTTGCTCCAAACCGAGCAATACTTCTTCACCAAACATCGCCAGCCTTCTGCCGACACTGGACAACTGCGCAGGCACATTGTGAGTCCTTGCGACCAGCACCAGATTTTTATATTCCTCCACCAGTCTAGAGAGTTTATTCAGGGCGGCGACGGTTTTCACCCGAACCAGTTTCAATGATTGGAGGATCTGGAGTTGTTCCACATTGTCCGTCAGATCCCTGCTGGTGAGTCCCTTGTGAATCTGCTGGTGTCCTGCCAATTCGCAAAATTCCTCGATTCGGGCTTTGACATCATGCCTTAGTTTCTGCTCCCGTTGGGCGATGCGGTCCAGATCCACCTCCTCCTTGACCCGCAGATACGCCTCCAANGCTTCTTCTGGAATCGAAATACCCAGATCTTTTTGGGCATGCATCACCGCCAGCCAGAAATCGCGCTCCAGCAGCACTTTGTTGTGCATCGACCAATTCTGCTTCATCTCTTCCGAGACATACCGGGAAGCCAGTACGTCAGGAATCCTTTCTTTCGCTTTCATGATGATTTTTGAGAATTGAGAGATCCTGCAGGAAGATCAATAATTTGTCCTGAAAAAGACCCTATCTTTTTCAGAGCAGCACGTTTTCAGACTGGATTTTTTTAAAGACCGACCTTGTTTCGCACCCGATCAACCACATCCCGGGCAACCTTGCGGGCCTTGTCCTTGCCGCCTTCAAGGATTCCTTCGAGATGGGCATGATCCCCCCGGATTTGATGATAGTGTTCCGATGCGTCTTTGAGTTCGTCACGGATCGCTTCAAAACAAATCTGTTTTGCCGTTCCATAACCCATCCCCCCGGCACGATACTGCTCGGCCAAATCCTGCTGGGCTGATTGATCCGCAAAACATTGGAAAAGTTGGAAGACATTACAACTTTCCGGATCCTTGACTTCTTCCACGGTTTTGGAATCGGTCTCGATCTTCATGATGGCCTTGCGCAGTTGTTTTTCAGGCGCAAAAAGAGGAATCACGTTGTTATAGGATTTACTCATCTTCTGCCCGTCCAGTCCGGGTATGACCGCCACCTGATCCTCAATGATGGCTTCCGGGACCACCAGTGTCTCTCCATAAAGATGATTGAAACGCAGGGCCAGATCCCGGGTGATTTCCAGATGTTGTTTCTGGTCCTTCCCAACCGGCACAACATGGGAATCATAAATCAAAATATCCGCTGCCATCAGGATCGGGTATGAAAACAATCCCATGTTCACATCCTGCCCTTTGGACTGCGCATCTTTGAATGCATGGGCCCGTTCCATCAGCCCCTTGCTTGTCAGGCAGGCCAGGAACCAGGTCAGTTCTGTAACTTCCGGGATGTCTGATTGGCGGAAAAAAGCATGCTCCTCGAAATCCATGCCAAGGGAAGCGAAGGTTGCCGTCAGATCATAGCTATGTTCCTTAAGACTTTCCGGTTCGCGGATGCTGGTCAGAGCATGATAATCGGCAATAAAATAAAAAGTCTGGTGGGTCTCCTGCATCTTGATCGCGGGCTTGATCATGCCCAGATAGTTTCCAAGATGCGGAGTGCCGGTGGGTTTGATCCCGGATAAGGAACGCTTTTTTAGGGTCATGGCGGAAGGATTTGAGTCAAGGATGGGTCAACATAAGGACTCACCAAATGCATCCCTCTAAGAATCCGATTATGGCTGGGACTTCAACCATAATCGTGATGTTCAGGAAAAAACGATGGATCTCGATGGAATGGTACCGTAAAAAACTTCGGAAACTTTTAACTCGCTGCGGCCTGCTCCTGAACCTGTGCTTCCAAGGGGACGATGCTGATGAATCGTCTTTTTCTCGGGCCTTTTCTCAGAAACTTGACATGGCCGTCCTTGAGGGCGAAGAGGGTAAAATCTTTCCCGGTACCGACGTTTTCGCCGGCGTGAAAATTCGAACCGACCTGACGGACCAGAATGTTCCCGGCCTGAACCAGTTCGCCGCCGTATTTCTTGACTCCTCTTCTTTGACCTTTGGAATCGCGTCCGTTGCGGCTACTTCCGCCTGCTTTTTTATGAGCCATTGAATTCTCCCGTTCTGAATGTTCTAAAGGATCAGGCTGTGATTTTTTCGATTTTGACCAGGCTGTGCTGTTGCCGGTGTCCCACCTTGCGTCTTTGGGTTTTACGGCGTTTTCTTCTGAAGATAATCAGTTTCTCGCCCTTTACTCGTTCCATCACGGTACCCTGGACTTTCGCACCATCGACCAGTGGTCGGCCNATTTTCATTTCTCCTTCTCCACCGACTGCCAGGACCTGGTCCGTTTCAAAGGAGGAACCGTTTTCGGCATTCATGAGGTCTATCCGAAGCGTATCCCCCTCACTCACGCGATATTGCTTGTTGCCTTGACGAATGATCGCAAACATCTTTTCCTTGGAATGCTTGTCATTTAAAAAACTCATTATTAAGCATGAAAATTCACCGTTTTACAAGTTTTTTATTGGATGACTCATTCAATACGTCCTCATCNATATGGGGTTTTATGGAAACTGTGAAGAAATTTGACAACGTCTGGCTCCCGTTTGACAAACAACTCTTCTAGATCGAGGACTCTTGCAATGTGAAACGCATCTGCATAATCTGCAAGATCCGATACATTTAAAAAAGGTGGTTTGATGAAGTGGCCGGCGAAAAATACCCGGTGGGTGATGTTCAGTTCGATGGGAATGGAACTGGGCCTTTCCGTGGTGGTCGGTTTTCTGATCGGGAGTTGGCTGGACGGATGGCTCGGAACAGACCCCTGGTTGCTGCTGGTCTTCGGTGCGGCCGGGATCATTGCAGGATACCGCAGCATCTTCCGGCTTTTGAAAAAAGTGCAAACCGAACAACAAGAGGAAGAATCCGGAAAATGAGTGAGGAAAATCAAACCTCCAAAAATCAGGATAACCACTCCAATCCTACCAGCACGATGGAGGATGCTCCTGAAATACCCGAAGAGTCTCCATCAGATCAGGTCCGGACCCTTTACACCATTCTTTTGACCGTGAGTGGAATCTTGATCCTGCTCGCCGGCATCTTGAAGCTTGACTATCTACTCGGAGTTTTTCTAGGATGTTCGGTTGTCGGGTTGAACTTTCATTGGACGGTGGTTTTCGTCCGTAACCTGATTCACGACAAAAAAGTTCAACCTCTGAATTTGATTTTTTACCTGACAAAGTTTGCAATTTCCGCCCTGGTTTTATTCGGGGCAATCAATTATTTTGAAATACCTCCTCTGGGCCTGATCATTGGACTGTCCAACATTCTCCTTGCGGTGGTGGCCTACTCAGTCATCAACTCCATGAAAAGAGCTCCAGTACAGGAACCGGAAGAAAACAAAGAATGAAGCGTTTGATCAGCCTTTTATCGGTCGTCTTGGTCCCATCNATGGTTTTAGCCGCCGGAGGCGGTTTCACCTGGTCCCATTCCCTTCTCGGATGGCTCGAACAACCTCTGGTGGATTTGGGCATCGATCCNCTTCCGATTTTGGACATGTTGATCATTTCCGTATTGCTGATTCTGTTTGCCTACATTGCAGGAAAGCCCTTCCGGGGGACAGCCATGCGGGAACCCAGCGGAAAAGCCGATCTCGCGCATTTTGCGGAAGTCGTGGTCGGCGGTATTCTGAATTTTCTGGATGGCATCATCCGTCATGGAACCGGAGCACGCCCCATTCTCCCGCTGCTTGGGACCTACGGGATGTTCATCCTCTGNCTTAACCTTTCAGGACTGGTNCCGGGATTCAATCCTCCAACGGACCAGTTCAACGTGACCATCGCATTTGCCCTGATCATTTTTCTCGGAACCCACTTTCTCGGAATCCGTCAGCACGGGGGNAGTTACATCAAACAATTTCTCGGCCCAATGCCCCTGCTNGCCCCGTTGATGTTTCCAATCGAGTTGATCAGTCATCTGGTGAGACCGCTGTCTCTTTCCATCCGGCTGTTCGGGAACATGACTGGAGACCATAAAGTGGTTTTGATTTTTTCCGCGATTCTCGCGGTAGGTCTGCCCATCCCTTTCATGGGATTGGGAATTCTGGTGTCAGTACTACAGGCTTTTGTGTTTGTACTGCTGTCATCAATTTATTTTGAAATGGCGATGAGTGAGGCTCACTGATCGTTTGTAATCCGTCCAATCAACAAAGGAAGACTATGAAGAAATTTATGCTGATCCTGGTAATGATGGCAGCAGCAGCCCCGCTTTACGCGGCCCAGGGAGACTTGGCCACTTTCGGCATCGCACTTGGCGCCGGCCTTGCCATTTCCCTGGCAGCACTGGGCGGAGGCATCGGTCAGGGTATTGCCATGCGCGGCGCCCTCGAAGGCATTGCCCGCAACCCCAATGCCTCAGACAAGATCTTCACCCCGATGATCATCGGCCTCGCACTGATCGAGTCCCTCGTCATCTACGGACTGGTGATCGCTTTCATTCTTCAGGGAAAAATCTGATTCCCCCTGCGGTCTCTGCGGAGACCGCAACCCCCCTTCCGGTTCCCAAGCCAAAATTTTCCGGATTTTTCATTTTTCATGAGTCTGCTTCAAGATCAGGAACTCTGGTCCCAGATGAAGCAGATGATGCTTTCCCTNAAACCGACGCGTCCATCTCTGAGAAGCGGGATTCATGAATTCCAGCACCGTGGGAGGAGCCTGGAGTTCGCCGAATACCGTGAATACCGAACCGGGGAGGATCTTCGTGATCTGGACTGGAAGGTTTACGCGAGGTCCGACCGGTATTATCTGAGACAAAGGGACAGCCACACCCCGGCCAGGGTGATGATCCTCCTCGACGATTCCTCATCGATGCGGATGCAGTCTGAAGGAGCACGGATGTCGAAACTCCGACAAGCCCTGCTGATGGTCTTTGGCCTCAGTTTCATTCTTCAGCGCCAGGGNGANCCCTTCAGTTTTCANGCGTTATCGATGAATAAACCGTCTGCAGAAGCACGAAGTTCCAAGCGGGCCCTGAGAAATCTGATGCTGGTCCTGGAAACCCTGGAAAAACAAGAAAGCCTTCCGGAAGACATGGAACAACATTGGCCGGTCTTAAAAAACCGGAGTATGGACCACCTTTTCTGCATCTCCGATTTCATGCTTCCGAAAGAAAAGCTGGAAGGCTGGCTCGATGGATTTCTGACCATGGCTCCTGAAATCCACTGCCTGCAGATCCTCGATCCTCTTGAATCAGGTGAAGGCACCCATCCCTCGATGGTACTCGATCTGGAACAACCCGGCCAAAAACGCAGGGTTTCCGCGGATGAGTGGGAGCATTACCTGGAAAATATGAAAGAGCATCAGCAATGGCTGGGCAAAGCCTGCAGACAACGGAACATCCGTTTGAGAAGCATTCAAACCGACCAGCCCGCCGCGGCGTCGATCCGGGTGCTGATGAGAGAAAAGGAAGGAAAGAGAAGAACTGCCGCCTGAATCAGACTTGTGAAGCGGATTCCTTGGTTTTGGAAGCCCCTGAAAGATCACTGACGGAGGTGTCTTTTGCGGTATTGGAGGACGAATCAGCAACCGTTTCTGCCGGTTTCGCTGTGTCTGCGGTTTTTTCAGACTCAGTTTTTTTCTTTTCCTGTTCGTCCATCACGTCGGCCACGGCCTCGAGTTGCTCTCCACTGGAGATACGGTTCATCGAAAGAGGATCCAACCCGCTTTTGACTCCATCAAAATCCTTCTTCAGATCGGTGGCGGCCTCTCTTACATCCTTGAGATCGATTTCCCGTTCAATCTGATCCATTTCATCCTGAACGGTGGTCCTCACCTCATTCGTCGCACGCTTTAACTGCACCAGCCCCCGTCCAACCGAACGCAGCACTCCAGGCAGGTTTTTGGGACCGATGAAAACCAGCGCCACAATGGCGATGACGATCATTTCAGGCAGGCCGATTCCGAACATTGATCAGTGTTTTTGAATTAGGTTTGTCTACGAGCCCTGAACTTGGCAGGATAATGTTTTCATTTTCAAGCAAGCATCAACCATGTCGAATGACTGCCTCGCCGTTCTGGATTTTGGAAGCCAATACGCTCACCTGATTGCGAAAAGACTTCGCCGACAGGGATTCTACACGGAAATCCACACTCCTGCCAGTCCTGCGTCAAAACTTGCCCATGCCCGGGGACTGATTCTCTCCGGAGGACCGGCTTCGGTTTACGAGGAACAGACCCCGGATTTCAACTCAAAACTGCTGGAACTCGAGCTTCCGATCCTTGGTTTGTGTTATGGTCATCAACTGACGGCACTCCATTTTGGAGGTTCGATTGAAAACACCGGCAGCGGAGAATTCGGTAAGGCGCATCTGCAGCAGACGCACCCTTCGGCCCTTTGGAAAGGGATTGATTTTCCAACCCAGGTCTGGATGAGCCACCAGGACAGCGTCACTGATTTACCACAAGATTTCGAGATCATCGCACAGACCGACGGCTGCCCTTCCGCGGCACTCCAGCACCGGCAGAAACCGATTTATACCCTCCAGTTTCACCCAGAGGTCAAGGACACCCTCTGCGGTTCAGAAATCCTTGCAAATTTTGCGGAGATTTGTGGGATGCCCAAGAATTGGAGCATGCAGAATTTCATCAGCCTGGCCAAAGAACAGATTCGGCAGGAAGTGGCTTCACGGAAGGTCCTGATGTTTCTCAGCGGCGGGGTCGATTCTTCCGTCGCCTTCGCCCTGCTCAACGAGGCCCTGGGAACGGATCGGGTGCTTGGACTCTACATGGACAACGGGTTCATGCGCCAAGGAGAATCGGAGCAGATCATGCAGCGTTACCGGGATCTGGGTTATACGAACGTCGAAGCCCGGGATTTCAGCAAAGAATTCCTTGAGGCCCTGGAAGGACTCACCGATCCCCAACAGAAAAGGCATCAGGTGGGCGCGGTATTCATCCGGATGCGCGAACGGTTTCTCCAAGAACTTCAACTGAATCCGGAAGAGTGGATGCTCGGGCAGGGGACGCTTTATCCGGACATCATCGAATCCGGGGGAAGCGAACACGCGAATGTCATCAAATCCCACCACAACCGGGTGGATGAGGTGATGGAACTGCTCGAAGCCGGTCAACTGGTCGAACCGCTGAAAGATCTCTACAAGGATGAGGTGCGGGAACTCGGAAGCCTGCTCGGTCTCCCGGATTCGATCGTCTGGCGCCATCCTTTCCCGGGTCCTGGACTGTCCGTGAATGTTCTCTGTTCGGAAGGCAGGAATGACCAGGGAACCGACAGCAGGTTGGAACAACGGGTCCTCGAGGCCCTTCCGGAAAATAGCTGCAGCGCCTCGGTCCTTCCGGTTCGGTCGGTGGGCGTCCAGGGAGATCAGCGGACTTATACCCCACCCGCCGTGCTTTGGGAAACCCCCGAAGACTGGAATTGGCTCGAGGAACAGTCGATCCGCATCACCAACTCCGTCCGTGAAATCAACCGTGTGGTGCTCCTCCTCANNCCTGCAGCACTAACCCCCTTGAAGATCCGGGAAGCCTACTGCACCCGGGAAAGACTTGACCTGCTCCGCCAGGCGGATGCCATTGCTACCAAAACCCTGATGGAACATGATCTGATGCGGGACATTTTCCAACTGCTGGTGATCCTGCTGCCGATTTCAGAAGACGGAAAAGGGGACAGCATCGTCCTCAGACCGGTCTGTTCCGAAGATGTGATGACCGCGCAATTCGCCCGGCTGGATTGGGATCTCCTGAACTCCTTGAAACAATCCCTATCCAACCTCCCCGGAATCGATGCTGTGTTCTATGACATCACCCATAAACCCCCGGCAACGTTTGGGTGGGAATGATAACAACAACTTCATCCTCATCCGGTCATTGTCTCTGCAGGAATGTCCGCTATCGGTTTGGAGGTCCGCGAACCTGGGCATGTTTTTGCCATTGTGAGGATTGCCGGCGAAATTGTGCGGCGCCCATCGTGGCTTACATCGGAGTCCCTTTAGANGGCTTCCGCTGGCAGGTTGGTGAGCAGGAAGGAACGGAGCCCGCATTTTACCCTTCNAGCCAGGGAGTCAAGCGCTTCTTCTGCAACCAATGCGGAACGCCCATGGCATTCCAGGCAGAACATTATCCGGGCGAAATTCATCTTTATGCCGCTACCCTCGAAAATCCTCAAGATTTCNAGCCCANCTTTCATGTGCATTACCGGGAAAAGCTATCATGGCTTCATTTGGACGATTCACTCCATCGCTATCCTNGGAGTGCTCCTGCTGATCCGGACCAACGCATCTAGCTGNNANTCTCCATCTGTGCTANGTTTTCAGTTNNATNAAAATGAAAAANACGCTNATGGAACTTGGCCCCCTGNTAGCNGATTTNAAACCGCCGCCGCACCCTAAAGGGATTTCTTTGGACGGAAAGCTGGTTCAGCTTGTTCCGATGGAGGCAGAAGAGCATGCCGAAGCTCTTTTTGAAGCCAACCAACTGGATACAGAAGGAACAAACTGGGCCTACCTGCCCTATGGTCCTTTTGCCGATTTAAAAAGCTACCATTCCTGGGTGAGAGAAAATCAAGGCCTGGAGGATCCGGTCTTTTTGGCCATTGTGGANAAGGAGTCCGGACGCCCCCTTGGGATAGCCAGTTATCTGCGGATTCATCCTGCCGAGGGCTCCATCGAGGTCGGTCACATTCATTTTTCACCCCTCCTGCAACGCACCACATCCGCAACGGAGTCGATGTTCCTGATGATGCAATGGGCCTTTGAGGCAGGCTATCGCCGTTACGAATGGAAATGCAACGCCCTCAACCAGGCTTCGCGGAGGGCCGCCCAGCGGCTTGGGTTTTCTTTTGAAGGNATCTTCAGGCAAATGATGATCGTCAAGGGACGCAACCGTGATACCGCATGGTTTGCTGCCATTGACCGCGAATGGCCTGCTCTGAAAACGGCGTTTGAGCGCTACCTGGATGAGAAGAATTTTGACGAAGAAGGGAAGCCGGTGACTTCTCTAAGTTCCCTCACCGCGCCATTGCTGCATAAAAAAGATGTCTAACTGAAGACGATGAACAACCACCATTTCTGGTCAGCATTCAAGTTGAAATCTTTTTATTTCGAAGCTAGCCCGACCCTCATAGGTTAGGACGGCTGTTACTTCAGACACCACAAGCTTGACGGTTGAAAGGGATAAGGACTCAGCATGATCTGCATCAAAGTGGAGATTCCAGAGGAAATCTGTGAGGTCGATGACGAGTTGAAGGCGATTTACCACAGCAGAGATACCGTGTGTATCTGGGTTTTTAAAACGAGGACGGAACGTAACCGGTTCATGGATGAAACGATTGGAATGATGAAAGAAGAAAGAGAGAATCATTATGAAACATTTTTCCGGAACCCTTCAAAAAATTGAATCAAACACGACTGAAGAATGCGATCTGGACTCTTCTACGGAAAATCCCTTATCCTTTCACTGAATCTTGAAAACGAATGCTATGGTTGAAGAAAAAGGAGTCTACATTTACGCCAACCTGCTGGACCTGAACGAGGACGGCAAGATCGACATGATCTCCTTCCTCGATCCCCAGGGACGTGGGATTGCGGTGGCCGTGGACCGGGCCAGTGATGGAGACATGGATCACATCCATGTCTTTCAGGATGTCACCGGGGACGGGAAACTCGATATGGACGACACGCGTCTGATCGAAAGAGAAGCCTTAAAGCTCTTTCGGCAGGAAGGGCTGGAAGAAGGACAGCTGAAGCTTTTTGTGGAAGACGGGGCNTACGGCTGAGTCTNTCAGCGATGATCGTTGCCCGGGAAGATGTAGGGATTGGACTGAAAATTTTCCGGCGGATGCTGGTATCTCCGGCTGGGGATCAGGCTGACGTCACACCCTGCAGGCCTGGGAACCCGGTTTTGGATGGCGCAGCGGTCACCCTGGTTGTGGATCCTTTCCAGACGGTAGGAACTTTCCCGTAAACTGACCTGCAATTCGACATTCTGTCTTTTCAGTTGTTCCTGTTCACATGCAGCCACTTCAAGATAGTCGCTGAACCGCATGCATTCGGGTGATTGTGGAATTTTTTCATAAACCAATACTTTCTGCTCGTAAGCACAACTCCCGAGCATCAGAAGCGGGAGGCAGATCAGCAGGAATGTTCTTAGACGGATCATCTGGTTTGATCTAAGCTTTCAACGCAGGAAAAACCGAAGCGACTCATAAGATTTTCTGTTTATCGTGAAATCCGACTTCATCAATCCTGACAGCATCGATGTCATCCTCAACAACATGCGGCGCAAACCCGAGGAGTGGTGGATGGATCGCTACCATGCCAAACACCGAAGCGGAGTGAGCATCTGGATCGGCAACGGCATCACCAACTACCATGTCCAGGAGCCCCATTACCAGGCGATCAGCTGGAGCAACCGGCTCAAATTACGAAAGGCGCTGAAGAAGCTGGAAGAAGAAATGCCCAGCCTCTGAATCCTGCTTAAGCAAAACATTCCTCTCACTTANAATTTCGCAGCGCCTCATTCGGGAAGGTCCGCCGCACAACGGAAACCCACGTTAAAACGGGTGCTCTGGGGCAGGTTGTCCCGACGCAGGGCAGGTCTCAAATAGTCCGCAGGATCGTTCCAGGCACCGCCACGAAGCACCCGATAGGCGCCGGTTTTCGGTCCCTGCGGATTGTCTTTGTTGCGCAGCTGATAAAAGCCGAAACGGTCAAAGACCCATTCCCATGCATTCCCCAGCGTGTCGTATACCCCATAGGAATTCGGGGTTTTTTCCGCGGCAATGTGCATCAAGCCTCCCGAATTTTTCCTGAACCATCCGTAATCCGGGAGAAACTCTGCCCCGCCTTCGAAGGGATANGCTCCTTCGGTCTGGTCCCGNGCGACCTTTTCCCATTCCGCTTCCGACGGTAGACGCTTGCCCAGGGCATTGCAGTAATACCGCGCGGCATACCAGGAAACGTAGACCACCGGGTTCAGTTCTTCCCCCATCGGGGGCATCAGGTCGTCCATCCAGTTCTTCAGGTAATTCCCGTCGTGAAATTTTCTCGGGAAAGTACTCTTGCGCAAAAAAGGATCCCTGCCCAGGTAGAGCAGGTATTGGTAGTTGGTCACCTCACAGCGGTCGATCCAGAAACCGTCCACATGGACTTCCCGTTTTGGAATCTCGTTGTCCGGCCCTTCTTCGCTGCCCATGGTGAATGGACCGCCTTCGATGTAGACCATCCCCTGCTTGATGTTGTAGGTCTTCCCCTTCTGCACAAAATCGCACTGGGTTTCCAGGTCCATTGCCTGAACCGGAGGAAGCGTTTGTTCTTCCGGAAAAAGCTTCTTGTCCAGATTGACCAGCAGCATGCGGTAGGTTTCGAGGGTTTCTTCCTGGAATCCGGTGACCCGTTCCAGCATTCCGCGTTCATCCCTGCCGCAGCGGAAATGGTCATCGAGGCAGTTGAGTTTCTGGCGGATCCAGATCCGCACCGCNTCNCGTGCCTTCTGTTTTTCGATCTCACGCAGCAGTTCCGGTTCATAGTTCAGGTAGAGGGGTTCAAAGACCTTGCTGATCGCCACCTGAGCACGGGCCAGGTCGATCAGTTCATCATACCTTGAGCAGAACACCTGCTGGTCTTCAGGGACCTCCTTACCGAAATTCCTGCGGTCGGAACAGGCCTTGGTTTCTTCCGCCTTGTTGATCCCCAGCTTTTTCTGGAAAACCCGGACCCTCAGGTCATAAATCGCGTGGATCAGCGGATAACGCTCCCCCTTGTTGACGTAGCCGATGAAATCCTTGATCACCGGNGGGTAGAATTCCTCCACCAGTTTGGTGAACAGTTTTTCACTCGCCCAAACCAGGGTCACGGTCAGAAGCAACAAGAGGAGACTGACGTTTAGTATTTTTTTGATCTTCAAATTAAAGCTCGGTTCAACAAAATACCTGAAGTGATGGATGATGAGTGGAAACCATTTTCTCTATTCCGTGGGAAGAGTCA